>Ga0209454_1000018_pt1 | contig 142919 bp, 106 predicted proteins | sample WorMetHERISLAND1_2_FD_187400 | JGI IMG/M metagenome (GOLD analysis project Ga0209454, IMG submission 187400) | Marine gutless worms symbiont microbial communities from Max Planck institute for Marine Microbiology, Germany - Olavius geniculatus... | ecosystem: Host-associated > Annelida >... | reverse complement strand
TCCCTGATAAAACAACTTCGCTGTAACCAACCAGCGTTGCTTAAAATTGCGTGGATGCGCACAGGGAGGCCTTTTTTGTTAACTTCGCGTAAATCAGGCCTCCACAAGCGCATCTTGCTTTAAGTGACCAATTGATAGGCGTCCACAGCGATTTTATTAAACTTCACTTAACATTTGAGTAATACATACTAAGGCTATTTTTTTATCTCTGTGTTCAATTTTTCTATTTCCAGCATACGCATATTCTCATACTCTTGGATTGATTCTACTTATTCCCGCTATACCATTTATTTTGTTTATTATTATTTTAGTTGGTGCTTCGAAATGGATCAAAAGATTTTTGATTGAGTCCGCTTTTTGGAAAAAAATGGGGTTTTCATCTGAAAAACTCCATGTAATCACAAGGATCGAATTTTTCATACTGTTCTTTTCGGTTCCTATACACTTTTATAATCATCTGCAGATTAACAGCTACTTTCAAGATATTTCTTACTACCTGTCTACAAATATTGCCATATGGCATTTTGAAAATAGTGCCAAGTCTTATCTTTTATTCTCAGATTTTTTGGTCGTGCTTTTTCTTGCCGCCTTAGTGTGTCCAATTATATCCTTATTATTTTCTAGCATATATTTTACTAAAAAAAAGAATGATGAATCACCAATTATTAAAAAATTATTTAGCAGACACATATACGCGGGCATACTTGGTTTTAGCTCTCCTATAATAGTATTATTAGTGTTAATTAGTATTATCGTATTTGTGCCCTACGTGAAAAGCTATGATTATAACAAGGTATTAATCAGCGCTGTCAGCAACAGTATATGTCCTTTGAATTTTATCGAAGAGTTATTGAAGAAAGGTGCCGATGTTAACACTACGGATTATAAAGGAAAGACGCCTCTCATGTATTCCACTAGAAGAATTGATATAGTTAAACTCCTTCTTACACGAGGGGCAGATGTTAATGCTGTCTCCAATGAAGGAAAGACAGCTTTGATGGGCGCCTGGGATTTAGACATAATTAGGTTACTTTTAGAATATGGTGCTAATATTGATGCAAAAGATAACAAAGGAAAAACTCATTTTACGAATGCTGTTTCGTATGGAGAGCATTACAATAATGTGTCCAAATTCTTGTTAGATAAGGGCGCAGATATCAATTCCAAAGATGAGGAGGATAGAACAATCCTTGTACAGTTATCTCACTTTCCGAGAAATATTGATCAAATGAGATTCCTTATCGAAAAGGGTGCAGATATTGATTTAAAAGATAAATATGGTGTTACCGCGCTAATGTTAGCTTCCTCTGCAAAAAATATAGGTCGTGTTGGTTATCCTAGAGACAAAGAAAATACTCTTAATCAAGTAGAGGTTGTGAATCTTTTAATAGAAAATGGTGCAAATGTTAATCTCAGGGATAATCAAGGTCGGACTGCATTAATCTTAGCGTGCTATGACAAACCCAAGAATGATTTTAGCCAGCAATTAGAAGTCGTAAAGATTCTCATAGAAAATGGTGCTGAATTGGATATAGTTGATGATAAGGGGAATACGGCCTTGAGTATTGCATCGGAAAATCCTGATGCTTCAATAGAAGAACTGCTTCTTGAACAGTGAAATATCCAGCCACCATCGCCGGATACCTGGTTGCCATACCGCTAAACCCTTCGCCTTCATCCGGCTGGGTTTGGGATTTGCTGAGCTTTAAGATAAAAGCCAAGCTCAGTGCACCTTTAAGAACGCGTGCCGTTTCCGGAGCACAACAAGCGGTTTCACAAAGGACCCCTCGTACCTCGCGGCCCGTAAACCGCAGGTGATCTTATGAATTCAAGTCGATGTGAACATGACGAATTCTAAAAAAATTGTATTATCGAAAAGGTTTGTTATTTCTGGATGGATTCTGGCAATAATCGGCGCTGTATTTCTTAACTATGTTGCGATATTTTTAACAGATAGCGAACATGCTTTTTTCATTCCCAATTGGTGTATCGCTTTATTTGTTCTCGCTTCAATCGTGATGGTTACTGGAGTCCTTTTTGGCTCCCGAGGAATCGGTAAGCCTCTCACTGCTGAGATCCTATTTTCAATTGTCTTCGGATACCCTAATTGGATACCAGCCGTCATCTATTTGTTTTTTGTTTTTGTCGTCCCTGTAGTGCATAGATATATATTGTGATAATTTCATAACCATGCGCTTGACTTGACCGCATGATCTATGCCGGTTTGCGTAAAATCCGGTGCAGTTCGAATATCTTGCTGGCGGCAAGTCAGCTTCACGTTAGTATTGTGGCACGATCATGCTAAGAGTCAAAAAGAATATATTGTTTTCTATATATCATTTTTATCATGGTCACGAATATTTTGGTACTCTTAAGGCATCTGCTTTTAAACCCCTTGCTAAATTTATCGCACAAAAAGGGACATATATATTCTCTCGAGAACATTTTAGCCATGGTAGTTACTTTTGTCGTTTGGAAACGAATCAAATCGCAAAGGCCGACAAGCCAGATGGAACTGGATTTTCATATAATGTACGATTCCGATCTATTTCCTACATAATGAAGCCCGGTGAGCCTTTTCATGATCGACTTGAACTCAATTATGAATTGTACCGAGAAGATAAGCTAACTGGATCAATTTATCAGAATTATACAAGGTACAACTTAGTTATTGATATAAAAGAGGATCTTCCTCAGGTCATCCAATGTTTTCTATTTTGGCTAGCTTTTCAAGGATGGGTTGGGCAAAAGAGCTGGAGTAGAATGACTCTCGTATGGTTGTGATTTTGTTAATAGCCATTACATAATCCAAGTAGAATACTAACCAGGCGGATGAACCAGACGGGAAAAACTATGTCGATTTTCGTTGAATTCCCTGCTCGGTCGAAATAATTTTGGCCCGCTGGTTATCCGCAGCCGTTAGTTTTGTGATCGCCCAGCGCTGAGGTATATATGAAAAGACTATTTGCTATTTTTTTTTCGTTATTGTTTCCCCTTCTCGCATATGGATTCACACCGGACCCAAGAGATCAAGATCTATACGACGAGCTTCAAAGGATGTTTGACATTGAGTCCAAAGACCCTTTTTGGCAGGATAAACCCTACCCAATAAATTTTTCGATTCTATATCGACCGCTAACAAAAAACGTAGAGCAGTTTAAAAAACATGAAATGTTCTTGTTTCTGTATTGGGCTCATATAGTAGACGAAGAAGGCTGGTCTCATACAGGTGCTGAAGTTTCAAAACTAATGGAACCAGCCTTCGTCAATAATCAGTCACTTTTTATTGATTTTCTGAAATCAAGAAGCCATTTAACTGACTCCATTTGTAAATCTTTATCCGATTCATTTAACATTACTCATCATCCAGTCGAAAAAATGGAAAAGGCAAGGAACGATTTTTTAAAAAAGTATAGAAGTGTTTTTATTAAGAATTTGTCTTCAGATCAATCTTCGCGATACCTTAGCAACTTTACCAAAAACTAACAATGCCACTGGAGCAGACGGCGTGAAGATCGCGGATTTACGCAAGGGCCGAGCAAGCTTGGAACTTCTTTAGGCCGCTGCTCACCGGCGGACGTTATGTTTCAAGAGCCTAGTTGACCGATATGAAAATACAATACATTACGACAGATCTTGAATTTGAATCAAAGGAAGATCTTGATATTATCGTAAAAGATTTTGGTGAGGAAGTATGTCCTCATCTGAATAAACGTATAGGGGATATTTATCATGTCGCTTTAGGTGCGGCATTTTCTTATAATTACCCAGAGCAAACCATAATGAGATTTTGCGATCTTATTGATGGCCTTTCCGATCGGTCAAAGAATTTATGGAAAACATGTCACCGGCGTATACTAGATATTGCATTCGAGAGTGGAACAGAGCCCAAAAGCGTCACCTATGAACTTCCTGTTGAGCTAGTTGAGCGAGTATCAAAATTGGGCATTGGGATTGCTGTCACAATTTATCGAGTTGGCTTGTATTCACCTCCTGAAAACAGTGTGCCAACATAACAAGGCGCATGCACCCTGACACCCAAAGCAGTGCCGTTTTCAAATTTATTGATAATTTCTAAAAATGTGCAATTTACAAAGTCTTACTAGCTTTTGGGTGCAGGTGATGCGCAGTCGTTGGAATGCTCCTGAGATTCATGATCTTGTATATGATCGAATAGTGCCCAAGTATCGTAAAACACTTGATAATCAATTTGATGATGTAACTAAAGAAACTAGAGGCCGTCAATGGTTTGATGGCAATTGGAGCGATCAGGATTGGCAGATTAGGTACTGTCCAGGAAAAATGGTTCTGACAAGAATGAAAACCTGGTGCCAAGGGCATTATTCTCTCACTCTAACACCTCAGAAACTTATTAAGGCTTTGCAGCAATATCCAGAGGACGTGCTTGGCATTATTGAAAAACTTCATGAGTATTTTTATGGCTCTGCATAGCAAAGAAAAAATTAGGTTATATACCATGAAGTCCGCTAACCAATCAGTGGAGCAGACGGCGTGAAGATTGCGATTTTACGGAAAGTCCGTGCAACTTTGTAATTAATTTAGGCCGCTGCTCACCTCAACCGTTATATTTGCTGAGAAATTGCTATGGAAAATGTTTTCTCTCAAAGAGGAGGAGCAAGAATCGGTTCATTTAATGCCGCATGGCCATTTGCAAGATATAGGATAGATTCAAACAAAATTGAGTTAAAGGTTTTTTCGAAAGGTTACTTGTTTCTTAGAAATGAAATTGTTGCACTACGGAAATACGAGGGGATTATCTCTTTGGGAATTTTAATTGAGCATCAAAAGAGCGAATATCCGCACCATATTGTATTCTGGACATTCAATTATGAAAATCTGAAAAAGTCCACTGAAATATTAGGATATAAGGTAGGCGAACCAAAAAGAACAGATGCATGGTGGCGGGGCGGGCCATGATCTCGGACTTTGTACTCCGTATCGCAAATGCATATTAGAAATATAACCAATCATTCAACCTGACCGGGAAAACTATGACGATTTTCGTTAAATTTTGTACAGGTTCGAAAGTTTGACGGCCGGCAGGTTAACTCACCGTTAGTGACCATACGTTATGATATGTAAACTTGATGACTTTATTTTTTTTTGGATCCATAATAATTTAGAAAATCCAGTTGTGGATCAGTTGATGTCATGGATTACATATTCGGGCAACGCTCCGTTAATTTTTTCATATATATTTATTGTCGGCATTATGATTGTTCTGATCAATCGCTCAAAGAACTTACGTTTCGCTCCTGAAAACGCTAGTATTCTTTTGAAAAAAAAAGCTATAATGTTTATACTTTGCAGTTCTATGATTTATGGAATGACATCTGGTATCTCTCAGATTTTGAAAGAAACGACTCAACGACCTCGACCTTACGAAGTTCATCAGGTGAGAATTACGAAAGCGTTAACGAAAACAACAGCCGGTGAAGAAAAAGAATCGTTTCCAAGTGGACATGCGGCAGGGGCTTTCATGATGGTAGTAATTATTGTGCGTCGGTTTGGGAAAAAAATGAGAACCCTATACGGTTGGGCCATACTAGTGGCTTTTAGTCGTATTTATTTAGGGGCTCATTATCCGAGTGATGTGATTGCTGGTGGATTTTTAGGGTGGTTAATGGCTAATCTTATAATTTCAGGCGCTATACGGTTCTGCCCAAAAATGAATTTAGGATTTACATAGATCAAAGTAGTCCCTAACAATGCCACTGGAGCAGACGGCGTGTAGATCGCGGTTTCGCGTAAAGGCCGTGCAAGATTGGCACTCACTTAGGCCGCTGCTCACCGGCGGACGTTGGGCAGAAATAAAACAAAGGGGTCGCGTCTTCATTCTTGACATAAGGTGAAGAATGAAGACGCGACCCCCGTGCTCTTCCCAAGACGCGACCCCCGTGCTCTTCCCAAGACGCGACCCCCGTGCTCTTCCCAAAAGGGTTCAATGATCTTGAGGAATAGTTCCGGTTTGGTATGGATGTTTTTGTGGAGCACCGTATTGCCGGCCTGGTCCAGGATGCAATTGTACATAGTCCTTGCATGCAGATCGATACCACAGTAATATTGATGTTGCCGGGTGTAGAATCTCATGGGTGACCTCCTTTGGTTTAGGGTTAATGGTTTGTCGCAAAATCATTTTAAAGGAGATTTCTAAATAGCTCAAGCTAGGTTCTATGCTCAGCATCCAGCGGCTAAGTTGCCTGTGCGAGAATGGGCCCTTGCGTAGCTCGTCGGTGCACTGGCAACTTAGCTGCGGGTCACTGGCAGGATAATCAAAATATCTCGCTGCTTCGCCAGTTTTTAGAAGAGGCCATTATGAGTATCAATGCCACTTGAGCAGACGGCATTAAGATAGCGGCTTTACGTAAAAGCCTTGCAAAATTGTGATTCAATTGGGCCGCTGCTCAACGGCAATGCAATCTTTAATGGTAAAGACATTAAATAATATGGCAAAAATTCAATACGGGTCAGACATTCGTTATGCTGGAAATTTAGCGATCGACGCTATTACCGGCATAACCGATTTGGTAGAAGCTATGCATCATACAATTGCCAGTTTAGGCGGGATACTCGGCGCTCCGAATCAAAGTCGGGCGACAGGCATCACAGGAATGGTTTACCGTAACATTCGCACAGTATCCGGATTGGTAGGACATGGCATTGATTTATTGCTCAAGCAGCTCTCACCACTACTCGGAGAAAGGTATTCATCACCAGAACGTGAAGCGGTTCTGGCTGCGTTAAATGGAGTATTGGGTGATCACCTTGCAGCGAGGAACATTCCACTTACAATTCCAATGCAATTTCGCCTGAATGGAGTGCCATTAGCCATGGGCGATCAAACTTTTAACCAAGCAGTTCAACAGTCCGGTGGTAAAATCGCTTTGATGGTGCACGGGGCCTGCATGAATGATTTGCAATGGAACAGGCAAGGGCATGACCATGGAGCAGCGCTTGCCCGCGATCTGGGATGTCTTCCGGTTTATCTGCATTATAATACAGGTCTTCACATTTCCCAAAATGGCCGCGAATTCGCCGGTCTGATTGAAGAGTTTTTTAATCAATTACCAAAACCAATAGAACTTTTAATTATTGCTCACAGCATGGGCGGGCTCGTCTCACGAAGCGCCTGCCATTATGGAAAGGTTGCAGGGCATTCTTGGTTAAATCATCTGCTGAAGATCGTTTTTCTCGGCACACCCCATCATGGTGCGCTTTTGGAGCGCACAGGCAACTGGATCGATATCATCCTTGAAATAAGCCCCTACAGCGCACCTTTTTCCCGTCTTGGTAAAATCCGGAGTGCCGGAGTTACAGACCTGCGCTATGGCAATATATTGGATGAAGATTGGAAAGAACGCGATCGTTTCCAATGTTCGGGAGATCACCGATTCGCCGTGCCTTTACCGGAGGGCCTGCAGTGCTATACAATAGCCGCAACCACCGGTAAAAAAATGAGCATACTTGGTGATCAGCTTATCGGAGACGGGCTGGTAACATTAAACAGCGCCTTGGGGCGTCATAAAAATGCTGACTTGAATCTTTTATTCCCGAAGACTCATAAGTGGGTCGCACGTGATATGAACCATATGGACTTGCTTAATCAACCTGAAGTATATGAAACCATTAAGCGGTGGTTGGAAAGCGAATGATTTATAATGAGTGCATGGATCGTGAATTTTCTGAAATCCAAAATCATAACATTTGAATGGAGGAGGATTCCCGACATTACGCTCGTTCCTCGCTGAGTTTCGGAAACCTCTCATTCAGACGTTATGTAGTGAAAAAAAATGATGAACGAGAAAGCATTTGAAAAAACCTTATATGACCGGCACAACACCAGTAAAATTAACTGGGACATATACTGGAATATGATTAATTCTTTAGATGAAAGAATCAAAAAGAACCGAAACCCCAAGATGCGAAGTCGTGGAGGCTGGAAATGGCCATCAGTTGACTACGATGCCCCTAAAATATTCCGAGCCAGATTTCATAGAAACGGATTAGTAAAAAAATCATACAGGGAAATCGCTAAAGAATTTAATCTTGATATGATAAATGCTGATCAATTTGTGTCAGGTATTATAACTTCAATGATTCGTTATATGAATGGCTATTCAAAGCGCAGCAAATGGATGAAATAGAGGTATTTGCATAACCAGGCGGATTAACCAGACGGGAAAAACTATGCGGTTTTACGTAAAGACCCTGCCAGCTTGAAACCTTTGTGGCCCGCTGGTTATCCGCATTATGTGCATGAAATGGCCATCAATAAGGTATAACTGGTGGAACAACCGAACAAGGATTCCATACTAAACAAAAAATAAAAGGGTCAAGTCTTCATTCTTGACAGAATTTAAAAGAGAGTGAAGAATGAAGTTCTGGCCCCCTATATTTCACGTAATTTAGAAAGTGGCGATACAGAAGGGAGTACCGCATGGGAAAAAATTTAGACGACATTATAATCCCAGAAGGACTTCGTTATCGTGCCTTTTTGAGCTATCGGAGCGCTGACAAAAATCAGGCAGAATGGCTTCACAAGAAACTTGAGAGATATCGAGTTCCCTGTGGACTCGTTGGGAAGCTCGGTGATTTCGGCGAAATTCCCCCAAGAGTAGGCAGGATTTTCCGCGATCGTGACGAGGCGCGTACGGCAACAGATATTGAAACCGTGATTGCCGATGAACTCGCTAGATCACAGCACCTGGTAGTGCTTTGCACACCGCGCGCAGCTGAACGCGAAGCATGGGTAGGTAGAGAAATTCAACTCTTTAGCGAACAACGACCCTCAAACCATATTCACGCGGTGATTGGAGATGGAGAGCCCCCGGATTGCTTTCCAAATGAGTTAATTTCTAAAAAGCCGGATGGCAGTTTAGTTTTACCACTTGCGGCTGACCTTCGACCCAAAAGTCGTGGAGGTCAAGATGGAAAACATAAAGCATTGGTAAAAATTATAGCCGCGTTGATCGGGGTGAAATTTGACGATCTCTGGAAACGTGATAAACGTCGTCGTATGCTTCAAGCTGCAGTCATAACTTGTTTGGCGACGATCATCACTACAGGAATTGTGATCACGATAACCGCTGCACAGACTATGCGGAAGATTGACCAGTACATGGCGATCTCCACAGAAGCGGTGGATACGCATCGTTGGGATTTGGCGGCACTGGCAGCAGCAGTCGCTGTCCATCAAGGCTCTTGGCTGGGACCATTTCGTTCCAAACAAGCCGAGCACAGATTGCGTGATCTTCGTAGCACAGGAAAAACCACAACCATTATGCTCGGACATAAAAAGAGCCTTACTTCGGCTGTGCTCAATGCCGAAGAGAAGGTTGTGTTTACCTCTGCTCTAGATGGCCGGGTTTTCGCCTGGAATATTGATCATGACTTTCCTGGATTGGTTGAACGTCAGCAACTTCACAAATTCATCGGGCGCGCTCGTAATCTGCAACTATCCAGAGATGGACAGCGACTAGTCGGGTACGCTGGATCGAGGGTGGCCAAATTGAATACCGAAACAAACTCACTGGTAACTCAGTTGGACATAGGCTCAACAATCAAATCAATGTGTCTTGTTCGCGGCGACAAGGAATTAGTATTAGGTCTGATTGATGGCCGAGTATTACTGTTATTCGGAGAATCGCTCGAACATCAGCAGATTCTAATTGAGGGAGTTAGTTCGGTTGAGTCGCTGGCCACGAACGATACTGGAAATCGATTGGCTTTAGGCGATGTGGAAGGAAATTTGTATTTGATAGACCTTGCTGCAAATACCATTTCGCCACGACAGATTGCTAAACCCGAGGACGGCTCTGTAAATCATTTGGTGTTTGATCCTTCGGGTGCATTCGTAATTGCTTCTATCGGTGACAGTGCAACCGTTTACGATTGGTCCAATGGGGATGCACTAACGTGGTTTACGCTAGACGAATACACAGTGCATTACTCAGAGATTTCTCCATCAGGTAAATATGGCTTAAGTTTAATGAGTCGTGATGTTTTGGCGATATGGACTTTCTCAGATGGAGAGCCTCTCCGCGAATTACTGGTGCCTGGCTGTGAAGATAAAGATCCCTTTGCCTATAAATGCCGTGTTTCAGTTGCATTGTTCCTACCCAATACCAATGTAAAGCCCGGGCGAGTCATGGCAGGTTACTGGGATGGAAGCATTCGGATTTGGTCTATTCAAGGAGAACAGATAGGCAGATTATCGGGCCATGTCGCGCGAGTAAGTGCCTTGGTCTTAAGCGGAGACGGACAACACGTTCTCAGCGGGTCAGAGGATCGCAGCGTACGATACTGGTCATTAAGCTCAGCGTCGAGAAACTCAGAGCCAGATTTAAAAGAGTTTTGTCGAAAAACCGATCCTTCGTTATTAGAGGTCTCCCCATTGACGTTAGGTGTACCGCTCAATTTCAATTCCATTCTTGATACTTCCACATTCGATGGGGTAGCACTCAATAATTTATTGTCAGAGGTAAGTCTCAAATCACCGTGTGATAGATACATTACTCAATGAAAAAAAGATTGAACATCATTGATATTCAAAAGGAGAACAAGAAGACACCCAACAATCAAATCCAGCCGACCCGCCGGGACAGTGCTTCGCTCGAGTTTCGCTGTAGGTTCAATCATTGTCACTCGTGTCAAGTTCTTGCCGTACCCGATGGGCGTCTGATTTGAGCGATAGGCCTGTCGCTTCGCTCCAGGCCTATCGGGGCGCGGGTCAGCCTAATAGAGCCGCGAAGCGGGCTATCCACGCGGTTCGAGCAGACAGAGAAACGCTGCTCACCCGCGCCCCGTTGGGCAGAAGGGACTTACTCGCCAAGATGATTAAAAGAAAACATTTCCACCAACCGGGGGACAATCTTGGGGACGTTGTTGACTAAACAAACTGATTACAGAGCTGAGCTATCTAAAGTTGCCAGAAATATGGAAACAACGATCTATTCCGCATCCCAGAAAATCAAGAAAAGAGATCTTTAAGTTGGATGAGTCAACAACGAGTCACTGCATGCCCCTAAAAAGGTAGCCGCTCGCAGATAGTCTTGATATAATTGTGAAGTGTTAAAAGAGGATCATGGCCTATGATAGGAAGGTGAGAGAACCCTCACTATTTTCTAAATGCCCAGTGAAGGAGGAACCCGTTGAGTCTGAAGCTCATTTTCGCCGTCAGCCTGGTTGCAACTTTTGTCGCCTGGTACGTCGGCAGTTTGATCCCTGGCCGTACACCACGTGGCATTACCCGGGCGACGTTTATCGCGCTTCTTTGCTCACCCGGAATTATCGTTGGCCATGGTTTTGCAAGCAATACTAAGACTTTTCTCGGTCACTGTCGTCAAGGAAAATAAACGTTTGACTCAACTATTTCTCAGCCATTCGATCATAGCAATCCGCAGTCAGGTCATCTTTGGCGTCAATCAGAACATGTTTTTGAATTTTTCCGGAACCTGTCCGTTGAAACTCATCGACATATTCAATATAGCGCGGTATTTTAAATTCCGCGATGCGATCCAGACAGAAAGAAATTATTTCCTCCGGTGGTATACTGGCCGGTGTCTCTCCCTGGGCAGGCGCAATATAGGCTTTGACTTCTTCTCCCCGGCTCTCATCGGGCACCGGCACCACCGCCGCACTTAATATTTTGGGATGGCTGGTCAGTACGTGCTCCACTTCGCTGGCCGAAATATTGTCGCCGGTGCGTCGGATCATGTCTTTGATGCGCCCAACGATGTAGAAGTATCCGTCTTTATCCTGCCGAAAAAGGTCACCCGTGCGAAACCAATCTACCTCAAAGGCCCTGGCCGTTTCCTCGGGCTTATTGTAGTAGCCTTTGAAAATACCGGGACCTTTGATCAGCAATTCTCCAATTTCACTTGGCTCCACCGGATTGCCGTCATGGTCGACAATTTTAGTCGACCGATAATCAGGCGGCTTTCCCACGGAACCCGAGCCCGTCATGTGATCATCTTCCAGAGCAACCAGCATCCCGGTGCCGATTTCCGTCATTCCATAAGCCTCACGGGCGCGAACATTGAAACGTTTCTCAAATTTCTTGTGAAGATGAGGTGGAAACCCGCCGACGAGGACAAATTTTAAATGATGATTCTTATCATCCGGCGATTCGGGCTGCTTGAGGGTCCAGGTCGCCATGGTTGCCCAGGCCGCCGTCACCTTGTATTGGTTTATGAGCTTCATATAATTAGAGGCGCTGTATTTTCGCGTCAACACCATGGTGGCGCCGGCCGCCAGGCACATGATCAACTCCCACTGGGGATCCATGTAATAAAAGGGGGTAACCACCAAAAACACATCTCCCTGGACCAGGTTATCAGAAGCAGTCATCCCAAGGGTCAGCCAGTATTCATGGGTGAGCAGGCAGCCTTTGGGAAATCCGGTAGTTCCCGAGGTGTATTGAATGTTCACCAGATCATCCAATGTAATATCAGGCGCAGTAAATTCACCGGCTGCCGCATCCACCAGATTGGATAATAGGCTGCCTAACTCTTCCTGGCCCGACCCGACCCGATAAACCGTTTTAATGGCAGGGGCTTTGGGCCGGGCTTCCTGAAACGTCGGAACGAATTGCGTGTCAATCACCAACGCAATGGCGTCGGAATCGTTGAGCACATATTCCAGGTCAACCGCCTGATACCGATTATTAAGGGGGATCATCACCGCCCCCAGTTTTGCGAGCGCCAGCCAGGTCAGGGGAAACTCAGGACAATTGGGCAGCATAACGGCGACATGGTCTCCCTTTTTTATCCCTTCCGCCTGCAGCGCATTGGCGTATTGATTGACCCGCGCATTTAACTCATTGAAACTGAAGCCTGAATTCTCGTGGTCGAAATGCAGGGCTTGGTTGTCACCATAGCGACGGGCTGCCTTTTCAAGCAAGGCACCAATATTTTTTTCGATTCCAGAAATAGCCATCATTGCTCCTTATTTGCTCTTTGCTTTTTCAGAGAGTGCGCTCTGCCAGAGTGGTCCCGGCAGGTCAGCAGTTGCGCGGTTTTTATGTTTCAGGTGTTCCCCCCTTCGCTCTGCGAACTTCGGAGGGCAGGCAGTCCAGCCGCCGGCTTGAAAATCGACTTTTATCGGATTGTGGGAGCGGTCTTTAACCGCACTTTCCCGGGTAATCGTGGCCGGCCTGCGACGAGCTCAGTCGAATCGAGGCCACTCCCACCAACCATTTACTTCTGCCTCAATGATTTTAAATTTTTTGAAGTTTCATACAAGTAAAATAGGGTGATAGATCCTTACACCTTATATGAAACTGCATTAAAAACGAACAGCAGATTTTCTAAGGGTGGAATCGCTTCGCTCTGTTCATTTTAAAGATAAAATAGACCGTTCGACAAAAAAGCTCTCGACACGTAGAATTCCTTAATTCGACATTCGACATTTGCCGCGCTGATTTTTTTTTCTATTTGACTGGGCGCTTTTCAAGCCAGCGGCGGCGCTGCTCACTGACACCTGACACCTGACACCTGAAACCTTACACCTCTCAAATATCAAGTACGCGGTAACATCAACTGTTAAATGTCGATATGACGTAGCTCGGCGTCTAACTGTACTTCCGTTCCGTCCGGCGCCGGATCATCTCAGCACTGAAAAATGTCAGAATCGATAATCCGATCAACAGCGATGAGACCGCTGCCAAGGTCGGATTGATTTCAAGACGGACATCCATCCACATTTGAACCGGCAGGGTATGGCGGGTTCCGCTGACCCACATGGATATCACCAGCTCATCGAATGATGTTAAAAAGGCAAATAACGCACCCACAAAAATGCCCGGTCGAATGAGGGGAAAAGTAATATAGTAAAATGTTTTAAAGGGATGGGCTCCCAGGCTGGCAGAAGCCTTGGCAAAGGTCCTGTCAAAGCCTTGCATCGCGGCAAACACGTTTATGAACACAAACGGGGTTGCGATGATCGAATGTCCGAGCACCAGACCCCAGTAATTTTCAATCAGTTTCAGCTTGGCAAAAAAACTGTAGATTCCCACCGAGATTACGATGTGGGGAATAATCATGGGTGACAGCAGAAAAACGAAAATTCCACTTTTCCAGCGTACGTTGCCGCGATTAAAGCCGAAAGCGGCCAGTGTTCCGAAAATGGAGGCGACGATCATCACCATCAGGCCGACTTTAAAACTCAGGGCGGTCGCTGAAATCCAGACGTCGCTGGTAAAGTAATTCTGATACCATTGTACTGAAAGACTTTTGGGTGGAAACTCGAGATAGCTTGAAGCGCTCAGCGAGATAGGAAACACGACAAACAGGGGAATGGCTAAAAAAAACAGAATCAAAATAACCACTGCCCAAAGCAAGGCGCGCCCAGGTTTTATTCCATTTGACGTCATTGTTGATCCCGTCAAGAATCTGCGGAGCCGAGAAACCGGTTTATCCCGATAAATTTATTAAAAACCAAAATGATGACCAGCGTCATCGCCATCAAAATCAAAGACAGCGCCGCAGCGAATCCCCAATTGAGCAGGCGGGTGACCTGACTTTCAATCAGCATCGCGATCATGATGTCTTTGCGTCCTCCAACCAGGGCGGGCGTAATAAAAAAAGCCAGCGATAAGATAAAAACCAGGGTGAAGCCGGCCAGGATGCCCGGCGTGCTCAGCGGCAGGAATACGTGCCAAAACGTGCGTGAAGGCCCTGCGCCCAGGATGTTGGATGCTTTCAACAGGTTACGGTCGATGCCTTTCATGGTGGCATACAAGGGTAAAATCATTAAGGGTACCAGGATCTGAACCATCGCCAGAACCACGGCTTTGGTCGTGTACAATACCTTCAGGGGTTCTGATATCAGATCGAAATAAATCAGCATTTTGTTCAAAATTCCCTTTCGGCCCAATAAAACCATCCAGGCATAGGTGCGGACCAAAATACCGGTCCACATGGGCAGTACCACAAAGATCAACAAAATTTTGGTCGTCCGGGCAGGGACATCGGCCATCAGATAGGCCACCGGATACCCAACGATCAGACAGCAGATGCTGACCATCAGCGATATGGATAAGGTGCGCAGAAGAATCTGGGAATAGACACCAACCTTATAAAACTTCAAATAATGTTTGAGAGTGAAATCCGGATCAAAAAAACTGAGTACAAAAATCCGAAATACCGGTATCACCATGAAAACGACCAACAATATCAAAATCGGCAGCAATAGATAAACCGCCGGATCAATTGAACTCCAGACTTTCTTCTGCGCACCCATTATCATGTTCCCGGTTTTAACTGAATTTGGAGTTATTAGTTATTGGTTAATGGTTTAAAAGGAATGAGATCTAGTTTTATATCTCACTGATGTTTTATATCTCACTGATGGTAGAAATATAAAATCAGGCTCTCAGTCAATTCTAAAAACTATTAACGAATAACAAATAACACCTAAATGAGCGCTTTTCGCTCAATTAGGGTATTATTTCAACATCCATGCGTTCCATTCTTCCATCAACCGTTCCTCATGCTTCACCCAATAGGCATAGTCACGCTTAAGGGCTAATTTATAGTAATCCGGATTGGTGGGAAGATTCTTGGACAACTCCGCCGGCAGGCTGTCAAACATGGATTTGCTGGGCCCCGGATACGGAATAATCTGAACCCAGGTGGCCTGTCGTTCGGGCTGCATCATAAAAGCCAGATATTTCATGGCTTCGGCCTTGTTTTTGGCGCCTTTCACCACGGCATTATACGCCACCAGAAGAATCTGCTGATTCCATTGAATTTCCACGGGCGCGCCCTCTTTCTGGATACCGGTAATCCGGCCGTTAAAGGCGGCCGCCAAATCGACTTCGCCATCGGCCAGGAGTTGCGCCGGCTTGGCCGACATGGTCCACCACACGTCAACATGCTCCTTGATCTTGTCAAGGCTTTTCCAGGCGCGCGCTTCATCCAGGGGGTAGACCTTATCCGGCGGAACCCCATCGGCCATAAGCGCCATCTCCAGGGTGTAAGGGTAATTCGGCAGGCTGCGGGGTCCCGGAAACTTTTCGACATCCCAGAAATCCGCCCAGGATTGGGGGGCTTTACCGGCCGGAAATTTTTCGGTGTTATAGGCAATGACGGTAGAATAAAACGCCGCGGGAACCGCGTGGGAATGAGCCAGTCCCGGCAGGAAATCGGAACTGTCTACGATACTGTAATCGATGGGCTCGAGATAGCCGCGCTCCTTTCCGCGAATCATATCCTCGGGTCCTAATTCGGTAATGTCCCATTCGATGTTGCCGCTTTCGACCATGGCTTTCAACTTGGCAAAATTGACGGGCGCCGTAAAAGTTACTTTAGTTCCGGTCTCCTGTTCGTAAGGTTGGGCAAATACCTGCTTGGCGACCTTTTCGACAATACCGCCGGAGCTGTTATAAACTAATGTTTTCCCATCGGCAGCGCCTACCGGGCCGGGGTACAGGATCAGGATGCCGATCAATACCAGGATCACCGCGCACAACCACTGGACTTGCAAAAATGTGTTCTTCATTGGCTTAACTCCTTTCTGATTTTATTTCGCTGTTGATGAAGACCAAATCAGCGATATTAAATTGGATGGTCACCGGATCGCCTTTGGCGTAGGCTCCCTTATCAGTCCTTCTGGGTTGTCTGATGACCACCTGTTTATCCAAAACCTTGACGATGTACTTCGTGCTCTCTCCGACATATATGAGCTCTTCAATGCGGCCGTCGATGCCGGCGAACCGGTCAATTCTATTGTTGTCCAATCTATTGTTGTCCAACCAAAGCATTTCCGGACGAATGGAGATGGAATTATTCCCAGGCGCCAGCGTCATTTCCAAAGGGACTTCAAATCGTGCATCCAAGTCAATGAGTTCAACGGTAAAATGGGTATTTCCTTTTCGAACTTCGGCCTCCAAAAGGTTGGTTTCTCCGATAAAGTCCGCCACAAAGCGGTTGCGGGGCTTGTCGTAGATTTCCGCCGGACTTCCAATCTGCTGCAGGCGACCGTTGTTTAAGATAATTATCTGATCCGACATCACCAGCGCCTCTTCCTGGTCGTGGGTCACATAGATCACCGTTATGCCGGTTTGGTTTTGAATTCGTTTAATCTCGATCTGCATTTGCTCGCGCAGTTTTTTGTCCAACGCGCCCAGGGGTTCATCCATCAGCAGCAACGGCGGATTGAACACCAGCGCCCGGGCAATCGCCACCCGCTGCTGTTGACCACCTGAAAGTTGCTTGGGGAAACGGTCGCCGAATTCTTCCAATTGGACCATTTGCAGGGCTTTTGCAACCTGTTGATCTATCTGTGATTTGCGCGCCCGTCTCATTTTCAGCGGGTAAGCAATATTCTGAGCCACGCTCATATGGGGAAACAAGGCATAGTTTTGAAAGACCATGCCGATATTTCTTTTATAAGTAGGTATGGATGTTATCGGATTCGAACCTAACAAAACCTCGCCCGCGGTGGGCGATTCAAATCCGGCGATAATATTCAAGGTCGTTGTTTTCCCGGAGCCGCTGGGCCCGAGTAGGGTCAAAAAACTGCCCGGTTCGGCCGTAAAGGTGATGTCATCCACGGCTTTTACCGTCCCGTAATGTTTGGCCAGGGATCGGACTTCGACCTGGGCGCCGATGTTGTCGCTTGCAACAGGGGGCATGCTGAAATCTCTCCTCTGTGCGTCTTTTACTACACGCTAAGTCATTCGAAACAGTTGCCGGGCATTTTTATAGAGCCATTTTTCTTTGACCTCATCCTTTAAGGGAAGTGCTTGCATTTCTTCAACGATTTGGCCGATGGGCAGCCCAAGGTCGCCGGACCCGGAAGCGAACACAACTCGATCCTGCAGCAGGGTATTGCCGAACTGCATCAGCATTTCAAAGCCGGAGCCCGGCGTGGCCAAATATTTGGGTCGGTGCGATGAGGTATCGATGTAGACATTGGGATGGCGGCGGGCCACCCCGATGAGCTCCGGCACCCAGGGCCAGCCGCCGCAGCTGGCCACGATGCGAAGCCCTGGAAAGTCGATGGCTACCCGGTCAAGGTATAACGGCCGCCCCACATCCATGGGATAATCCGTGCGATAGTTCATGGCCGTATAAATAAATACCGGAATGTCAAGCTCGATGGCTTTGGCATAGCAGGGATAGAACCGGGGATCGTCGGCCTTGATTCCCCAGCGGTACGGCGACGCATACACGGCTTTTAATCCTTTTTCCCGGATGGCACATTCCAAATCTGATACTGCTTGAGCGCCTTCGAAAGGATTATAGACTAGCATGCCATAGAGACGATTGGGCAAATGAGAAAAATAGGCCGCGGCTTCATTATCTTCGGGCAGGTCGGTCAACCCCCATTCGATGCCGGCCTCATCGAGCTGCTTTTCAAACTGGGCGGGTGTGACGGCGATTTTCCGAGCAAGTTCCTGCAGAAAGGCGGTGAGCTGATCTTCGGTAAGTTCATCACTTTTTTTCTCCAAATCTTCCATGCTCGTACCCAGGGAGGCGGCCCATTGGGGACCGAAGATCCGGCGGTAATTGGCAATACCCTGGCCGTCTTTGTTCAAAACAAAGTATTTCATGGTCTCGGCAATTTTTTGCGGGCCAGGTGGAAAGTCGAGCCTTAAATCGATTACTTTGGTCATTTTGGAGCCTTCCGGTTGGTCAACTTTTTGTACTAATATTTAAAACCTGGTTTTCCGGGTCCGAATTCTTTGCTCTCTTTTGGGGGTTGTCAGGCAAATTCACCTGCATGACCTCCAGAAATTTCTGTTTGAAGAACAGCGCCACTTCCCTGATGTGGGGATGTTGCTCCCCCATCGTCGTTCTGAAATACCCGAATCCCTCAATCAGGGTCAGCATGATGGTTGCAGCTTCTTCCTTTTTGTCGATTTCAATCAGTCCCTGTTTATGGTAGAGTTCCAAGCCCTTCATCAAACGCTGGATAAACCGTGCATACATGCGTCGAATGCCTTCCTTGACTTTCGTGTTTCTGAAGCTCAATGCATAGCAGGACCAGAATACGCTTTGACGCACTGGAGGGTTTTCATGGATTTGGAAATAGTATTCCGCCCAGTATTTGAAGTTCTCACGGGGATCTTCGTACTTTTCAAACTCTGAATCATAGAACGCCTCGGCCCTAGCGAGCATGTATTCTACCAGGGCTAAAATCAGTCCCTCCTTATTTTTAAAGTAGTGCATCACCAGACCGGGATTGACATTCATTCGTCTGGCAATTTTATTGATTGACATGCCGGCCAGACCCTCCTCAGCAACCAAGCGATAGGTATGTCTGAGAATATCAGGCTTGCGTAGATATGCGATGCTTTTGCGGCCCATAAAAAAACCTGAATCATTTTTTATTAATAAATGTTAATCTATTAAAAAATTGAATTTGTCAAGATTTTTTTTGCTTTACGGGAACTCGGACGGTACAGGGGGTGTTTTCGGATCAGCTTTCGACGACGGTGCTGTCGAGTCCGGGGATTTTACACCGGCGGCGGCTTCCGGGTTGAAAGTTGAGAAAACTCAGTATCAAAGAATCCGAGCTCAGAGGACCCGTCTTCGATGCGCTACGCCGCGGCAGGCCCGGCTTTGATTTAACAATAGAGGGGTGGCGTTTACCTCAGACTCCGGTTGGAATAATGGAAAATTGGGAATCGAAAACGGATGACAGTCTGATTTAATAATCTGATCCGTGCCATCTATGTAAAAATAGATCCAATTCCACTAACCCAACATTCCACTATTCCATCATTCCGCTCCCGTTTGCAGAAGATTCACGGGATAGCCGATTGTCTGTAATCCCTTTCGGCAGAGGCTTCAACTCATCGCTTCGCAATTGCTCAGATCGAATGATTTCCGCCAGATGATCCATGCGACGCTCAACCTCCGGATGGGTTGAGAAATAATGGCCCACATCCCCGGGGTCGGCCTCTTTGGGAAACTTCCGTATGAACTGGACGGCGCCATTGATATGACCGTACGAGCAGTTAAGCATGGCCAGGGCAAACTCATCGGCCTGGGTTTCCTGCCCCCGGGAAAAACTCAATTCAGTTAAGCTGAGCCCATTGCCCAATAAACTACTGAGACCGCTGTCGACGCCAAACAGAGCCGTCGAGATTGCCACCAGCACCAGTCCGCGGCCCATGGCCTTGAGATGGTCGCGGTTGGCGTAATGACCCATTTCATGCGCCATGACAAAGACGAGTTCGTTTTCGGACTCAGCCGCCTCGAAAAGCTTGCTGAAAAAGATGATGTGACCGCCGGGTAAAGCCACCGCGTTAAACTGTGGGGCCGGATTATAGTGCACTTTAAAATCATATGGCAGTTTGGCACAATGATTTTGGAGTTGATCCGCCAGCGATTGCAAATAATCTTCCTGCGGCTCAAATCTGGCATCTTGCTCGAATTCCGGCATCAAAAGACCGGCTAACTTTTTTTCGAATTCGACCGACAAATAAGGGACCAATAAATTCACCGCCAGGCCGATCAGAAAATAAATCGCCACGACAACTGCAAGCAATCCGCCGGTCAGTGCCAAAAACTCTTTCACCGGCGAGGTGGGTGATACATTAACGTTGGTTTTGGCTTGACGGGGGGTGTATTTCATTCGTAAAGTCGTGTTAAGGAGCTAAATTTTCTCCGAAACAAGGTTCGGAAAAAAAGCCCCTGCGGGCAGTAATAGCGTAATTCATTGGTTGTAGGTGTCAGGTGTCGGGTGTCAGGAAAAAGAGGTACTAAATGCTGACACCTGAAACCTGACACCTGAAACCCTTGAAACATCATTTCGCGCGGCAACATCGACAAAAAATTGTCCATGTGATGTCGCTAAGCGTCTAGTATCAAAGCGGTACCATAGGCATAAGCCTCGACTGAACCCGTCCCTTTTTTGCCGGCGGTCATGCCGATATTGGAGGTCTCGATGCGCATATTGACAATCACCGCAGCATCACCGGCCATCGCTTTCATTCTTAAAACCGCCTCGCGCCGCGCCCTGTCAATCAAGCTCTCGTAAGACTTGACCGTTCCGCCGAAGATATTGCGCAATCCGGCCAGGAAGCGTTTGAAATAGTCGATCGAAATGACAGCGTTGCCGTAAACCATGTGTCCTGACAGGATTTTCTCTTCGGGAATGCCGACGGATTTAAATGAAACCGCGGGTAAATTGAGCATTTCGGCTTCCCGCCTGGCTATGGAACGATAATGTCGCTTTTCGGCCAGGCTGCCGCAGATGTACCCCAACAGCAACAAGCCGATAAGAAGGCCCCAGTTTATCCATGCACCCCATAATTCCATCAGAAATTTCTCCAGTCAAATATTACTGAACACTTACTGCGGTGCCGTAAGCATAGAGCTCTGCAGCACCGGCGGCCACGGATGAAGTCGAAAACCGCACATTGACGATGGCGTTGGCACCCAGCTGGCGCGCTTCGGCGACCATGCGATCAACTGCCTGCTGCCTGGATTCCTGCAGCAGCTGAGTGTACGCTTTCAACTCGCCGCCCACCAGGTTCTTAAAACCGGCCAGGATGTCTTTGCCGACATGCTTGGCGCGGATGGTACTGCCGGATACAATGCCGAAATGCTCAACAATCGTCTTTCCCGGAACCGTTTCAATATTGGTGATTATCATTTTCTCTCCATATTTGGTCGTAGTGTGGTGAGTCTCAACTTTTACACTATTCAAATTGCTGAAACAAGCCCAAATAGCCTCATTCAGGCGGTTTTTCACGGAGCAGGTTCGTACAGCATAGCATCTTGCCGTCTCAACAGATTGTTTATTTCAAGATTGTTTCCACTTGTATCCGGCAGAAAAACGAAAAACTCGGTTAATCGGCCAGGCTTTAAAAGGTGTTGCTCTACCTTGGTCAGACCCGCCTTGCCTGAAGCCTGGTACTCATCGAGGTTGAAACTTTCTTAAAGCCTGTTTTAGACATTATGATTGGAAAATAGCCAATAAAATACTATTTAATGATTGGAAAATAGCCAAATATAGGCTATATATACCTTGGATTATAGCCAGAAATATCGATACTAAATTGTTAACAATTGGTTTTATAAATGAAAAGAGATTTATACGAAGAATTATGCCAGTGGCAACGAAATCCAAATCGGCGCCCATTACTTGTCCGTGGGGCCAGGCAAGTGGGGAAAACCTATCTGGTTGACGAGTTCGGGAGACGCGAATTTGTTTCTTTGATTACGCTAAATTTTGAAAAAAATCCTGAATACAAGGATATATTCAGCTCATTAGAACCTGTTGATATATTTGAAAAAATCGCGCTTTTTACCGGCAATAGAATAGAGCCGGGAAAAACACTTCTTTTTTTAGATGAGGTACAGGATTGTCCCCCAGCAATAATGGCTTTGCGCTATTTCTTTGAGGAAGTGCCGGCATTGCACGTGATTGCTGCGGGTTCATTATTGGAATTTACCCTGGAATCGGCAAATTTTCGGGTGCCTGTTGGACGAATTCAATATATTTATTTGTTTCCGATGTCATTTGGTGAATTTATTGAGGCATTAGGAGAAAAAGAACTCCGCAACCATATACGCGACCATAAAAATTTACCGGGGCTTTCTAATTCGCTGGATGTAAAACTCAATGAGTACATCCGCAAATTTTTTATTCTCGGTGGCATGCCCGCCGTCGTGCAGGAATATTGTGAGACGGGAGATATGCTTTCCTGCCAGAGAATCCAGCGCGCGATTGTCGATACGTATCAGGATGATTTTGGAAAATATTCCAAAAAAGTAAGACATCGCTATCTTGACAAGGTCTATAATGCAGTCCCTAAGATGGTAGGACGAAAATTTGTTTATGCACATGTTGATAATACAATAAAATCAAGAGAATTAAAGGCGGCCTTGGCACTGCTTGAGAAAGCCGGTGTGGTAACAAAAGTTAAACGGACCAGCGGTGCCGGCCCGCCATTGGAAGCAGGCGTAAAAGATGCTTTTTTTAAAGTGCTTTTTTTGGATGTTGGATTATTGCATTCGGTCAATGGAATATATTTGGATACAATTCAGGCCAAGGATTTCACTGTTTTATTTAAAGGAGCAGTATCTGAACAGTTTGTCGGCCAGGAGCTTTTGGCGTATCAGAGTCCCTATTCCAAGCCTAAATTGTATTACTGGGCCCGAGAGGCAAAAAACAGCAATGCGGAACTGGATTACTTAATTCAGAAAGACGGAGAAGCAATCCCAATTGAGGTGAAGTCCGGTTCTACAGGTAGACTGCGAAGTATGCACATGTTTATGGAAAAATACCAGGTGCAGCAGGGAATAAAACTATCCCAGGCGCATTTTGATTCGGGGAATCAAATTGTATCGCTGCCGTTATATGCTCTGGAAGGCTTTATCCGAAAAAATCAGTGATTCGACCAATTGGCCATCCACCGATCAACTCTATATAATTGGTTTCAGAAATCCTGGTCCTCCCTTCGGGCTGTCGGCCCTCAGGGGTGGAAACTACGCCAGGTCAGCCCCGCCCAAGGCGAGATTGCCGTGAATCCTTCGGTTTGTCCCCTTAATTATAGGGAATGATGAACTTTTCCGTCACTATTTATGCAGCAGCTGGGTTTAAAAAGGTTTTAAAATAATTGACCGAGTTAATTTCGATTCCCAACAACTCCGCAATCTTAAACTTTGCAGAGATACCGGTTGCCCGCCCGGGATCGCCGGTGACCACCCCGATCCCCAGTTCGCCACGTAGGGAGTATGTCACGTCCTCGTCCGTCAGATCCATCACCCCGATTCCCAATTTGTCAGCCACATATTGTTTGGCGTCGGCCAGCTTCATGCGCCGGGCCATCTGCATCCAGGCCACCAGATCTCCGGTGGTCCGGATACCGCCCATGCCTGCCGCCATAATATGGGCTATCGGCATGCCAAAGGCATCGCCCACGCCCAGCTACAAGCCATCGGCTTTGCCGATCATCACCAGTGCTTTGGAGGCCCGGGTCACGCAGTCGATGGGGGATTCAACACACATGGGAACTCCGCACACCCCCATGCCGACGTTGGGGTGCACGGGAATTGGAGAAACCTCGGCTGTATGTTTGACATAGGTCACCGCCCGGGCCAGGTTCCAAGCCGTGGAGCGGGAGGTATTGACATTGACGGTCGGTCCGAAAATATCCGCCCCGGCCGCCGCCGACACCCGGGCCTGGTCATGGGGATACATGCCCGCCAGGCGCCGGCCTTCAAACTCGATTTCGCCGTGCATTCCCAGGACAAAATCATTGGACATGCCCACCTCGATCGCCATCAGGGGGGCTTGCTTTTTCAGCTCGACGATGGCCATGAGCGTGGCATAGAGGTCCGCATCGCCGGCGGAACCGGCGGTGTCCAGGTTAAGTCCCTCACAGCCGATATCGGCCAGTCGCTTGCCCACGTAAACCATGTCTTCCGTAAGGTGTTCGGCCGCGGCAACCTGGGCCGCCTGGGCCTCTTCGATTTTCCCCAGGGGCAGCAGATCGGCCGGGTTCGGATGCGGGCCGTCGGGGCGGTAATAAAGTCCAAGATTTGGCTGGGCGCCATAAAAAAATGGTACCGTGGTGGCTTGGGCCGTGGCAAAATAAGTCTGGGCCTCATAATCGATAATGGGTTTGACCGGCTTGAAGCTGTAGTCTTCATGACCGATTGAAACCGTGTCGGCCGCAAATGCCCGTTCGTAGGCCAGAATCGAATTCTGGCGGCTGATCGGCAGACCGGCGCCGCCGTCAGCCGGGCCGCTGCAAAAAAGCTTGGCACACCCGTCATCCGTCACCACCACTTCGGCGCCGTGCGGCACACTCACTGTACGTCCGGGCTCGGCCATGATATCGAGCAGCTGCTCCAGATCTTCGGCGGTCAGCTCCGGTATATCACCATCTTGAGCGGCATCCTGGGTGCCCAACAATATTTCTTCCTTGACTTCATCGGCAGGCATCGACACCCGCTCGCCGTCCCCCATACGTGTTAAGATGCTATTCGGCATTAAACCCTCCCAGCCCGGACAAGCCGGAATTGAAGATTGTCGATTGAAGATTGAAGATTTGTGGTTGTCGCTTCGCTCCGTCTTTTTAAATCGAATCCGCCGGCCTTCGACCAGCTCAGTCGAGTCGAAGCGGACCTCAAATATGTAATATTCAATCGTAATTATTCAGTTCCTTCAAAAAGTTACCTTCTTCCACTTTTTGTTTTCTCACCCTCATGTCTTCCCACCTTCTGTCCTAAACGGCATGCCTCTCACGCTGTGCCCCATTCGCTCTGCTCTAAGCACATGTCCTTTCTTCCCACTTCCGCATTCCGACTTTGCCTCGCCTGAGCTTGCCGAAGGCCGCATTCGCCTCACCTTCTCAAGTTCTGCCCTTCTCACCCTCTCACCTTCTGTCTTTCACGCCCGGCGCCATGCCCTATGCTTCATCCGCCTTTCGCCATGCTCATTTTTCCCACTTCGGCATTCCGACTTCCGAATTCACCTCACCCTCTCACCCTCTCACCTTCTCAAGTTCTGCCCTTCTCACCCTCTCACCTTCTAAAGTTCTGCCCTTCTCACCCTCTCAACTTCTGCCCTTCTGCCCCTCTCACCTTCTCACCTTCTAAACTTCTGCCCTTCTGCCCTTCACGCCATGCGCAATGCCCTCTGCGCCATGCCCTCTGCGCCATGCGCCATGCCCTCTGCGCCATGCGCCCTGCACTCTGCGCCATACGCTATGCCCTCTGCGCCCTGCGCTAAGCGCGTTCAATCCAAAATCCGCAATCTAAAATCCAAAATCAATATATCCCTAAATCACCTTGACCATCCCCACTTCGTCACATTTAAAATATTTCGGGCAGCGACTGCACTCCCCCCACATCTTGGGCGGGAGCTCTTCCCGTTTCTGGCGCTTGAATCCCATGGTTTTGAAAAATTTCTCGGTCAGGGTGAAGGTGTAAAGTCGTTTTATACCCAGTTGCCTGGCATCTTCAATGAGGTGGTCGACCAGTTTGCTGCCCAATCCCAAATGCTGGTAATCCGGGTGAATGGCCAGGGCCCTGATTTCGGCGATGTCATCCCACAGCACATGCAGACTGCCGCAGGCCACGATCAGGTGCAGTTCTTCCCGGGTTTCCATCATGCTGTAAACCGGGACATTCCGATCGCTGGCGATGACAAAATCTCGGATATTTTCATACAGGTACTGGGGCCCCCGCGGCAGCATCACATCAGCCGCGGCATATCCGTTTATCAAATCGAGGATTTCCTGTACATCCCGGACCTGAGCTTTCTGAATGACGATCTCCCGCTTCTCATCCGGTTTGATCAATACCTTGCGGAATTTTTCTTCAGGTTTATCTTCCCCTGCCTTGGGCGTCGGGGGCGGTTCGATATATTCCATGGTAGGCTACCTTATGCGTTTATTGCTAACGCATCGGGTTTCGGGTTTCGGGTTTCGGGTTTCGGGTTTCGGGTTTCGGGTTTCGGGTTTCGGGTTTCGGGTCAGACGATCATTTTAAAAATATGTCCTGCATTTAGAATGGTGTCAAGACTTTATTGAATCAGGAAAGTTTCGAAAACCTTGCGTCATGTGCCGAAGGCCGAATGCTTTATATTTTTCACCTTACACCCTAAACCTTATACCTTATACCTTTTTCCTCACCCTACACCTTAAACCTTGCACCTTATACCATATACCTTTCCCTTTTTGCCGAATACCGGATGCCGAATACCGAATGCCGATTCGTTCACCCGTCGAAAAGCCCCGGCAACTCGGCAATCGAATCGATCGTCCAGTCGGGCTGCGCAGGCCAAGGCTTTTCCGCATCATATACATATTGGCCCGTGCGAACCAAGATCGTCGGCATGCCCACGGCCTGGGCCCCGCCAATGTCCGCATCGAGACTGTCACCGATCATGGCTACCCGCGACGGGTCGAGTCCAATGTCCTTCAAGGCCGTATCGAAGTAGGCCCGATTCGGTTTGCCGATGAGTTCGGCCTCGGTTTCCGTCGCATATTCCAGCGCCGCCACAAAGGCTCCGGCATCCATGGCAAGCCCATCTTCCTTCTGCCAATAGCGGCCCTTTTGCAACGCGATCAGCTGAGCACCGCCTTTGACGGCCAGAAAGGCGCTGTTCAGGATGTCATAATTGAACCGCTCCCCCATATCCCCAACCACAACGACCTCCGGTTGTCGATCTGAGATTTCGAATCCGGCAAAATCCTTCTGGGGGTCATCGGGCAATAGGAGTTGCACGCGCGAAATGTCCCTGGCGGCGAGCCATTTCGCCGCCACCACGGCCGTGCTGAACATTTCCCCCGGTTCAGCTTGAATGCCGAACCGTGCAAGTTTGGCGACCAGCGAGGCTCGGGAGTACATGGTGGTGTTGGTCAAAAATCGGATAGGGTAGTTTTGATCCCGCAGCCAAGTCACCGTTTCCACACCGCCGGGAATCGTCTGTTCTTCGATGTAAAAAACTCCGTCCAGATCAATCAAAAAACCTTCGATATTTTTCATGTGAGTGTCGCCCTGCTTTTTTTCGGAAATTAGTTTCAGTACACCATTTACCCGGGACTCTTTGATCTCGCCGCGTTCCAACATAAATTGAAATGCCGCCATATTCAATGACAACATGGCGGCAAATGATCTAAATCCCTCTAACTTAAAACAATAAACTAGTTCTTGACGAGCCCAATTACCAAATTAAGGAATGATGAAACAGACCGAATTTCTGCGTTGGGTCTCGATCTTCCGGTCGAATTAGCCAAGACGAACGCTATGGGTAGGTTGGGTAGAGGAACGAAACCCAACACTCGCTGATCGGATCTCAACCCAACCCACATCCTGGCTTCATTGTCTTTTTTTGCTGTTTTGAACATTTTGACATTCGAGTTTGAGATTTGTTTCGGATTTCGAAATTCGGGTTTCGAATTTTTAAAGCCTTACCTGCCTCTCACCGGATCGGTGGAGAATTTCCGGGTTCTTCCACTGGGAGTGGTGGTTTAAAACCTGAATTAGGCCCGCCAGCTGAAATCGTCAACCATCAATCAAAAGGGCCAATTCCCCATTCACTATGCCGCTGTGTATTTATTGACAAAGTCATCAAGGATCATATCAAAATCGGGTCGCCCGATTTCCTGCAGGTTATAGTATACCCGGGTATTGGGTTTGTCGATTTTGATGATGCGGTTCAAATCGATGGGGGTGCCGATAACTACTGCTTCACATTCAGTATTGTTGATGGTGGCTTCCAAATCACTGAGCTGCTGTTCGCCATAGCCCATGGCCGGCAGGACGGCGCCGATCTCAGGATAGATTTCAAATGTTTCCGACAACCGGCCCACTGTGTAAGGCCGCGGATCCACTATATCGGCGGCGCCGAATTTCTGCGCCGCCACCACGCCGGCCCCAATTTTCATTTCACCATGGGTCAGGGTGGGGCCGTCTTCCACCACCAGCACTTTTTTGCCTCGGATCACGGACGGGTCATCGACATCCAGCGTCGAGGCGCCGTCGACCACGATGGCTGTCGGATTTTCGGATGCGATATTGCGGCGCACGATTTCGATGCCTTCAGCATCGGCGCTATCCATTTTATTGATCAAGACCACATCCGCCATTCGCAGGGTGACGTTGCCCGGATAATAGCCCAGTTCGTGGCCCGGCCGATGCGGGTCCACCAGGGTTATATGCAAATCGGATTTATAAAAGGGAAAATCGTTGTTGCCGCCGTCCCACAATATCACATCACAGCCGTCAGGGTCATTTTCAGCTTCACGCACAATGGCTTCATAGTCCACGCCGGCATAGATGACATTGCCGCGCACCACATGGGGCTCGTACTCTTCCATTTCTTCCACCGTGCAGTCATATTTCTCCAGATCTGACAGCGTGGCGTAGCGCTGGACGCGCTGGGCCGGGAGATCACCGTAGGGCATGGGATGGCGGATGGCGACCACTTTGAGGCCTTTTTCCATCAAAATCTCGATGATGCGCCGTGAGGTCTGACTTTTGCCGCAGCCGGTACGCACCGCCCCGACGGAGATAACCGGTTTGCTGCTTTTAATCTGGGTGTCCTTGGGTCCCAGCATCACAAAATTAGCGCCGGCCGCATTGACAATGGCGCCGACTTCCATGACGTGTTGATAGGAAACATCGCTGTATGAGAATATGCAATCATCCACCGCCAGTTCTTTGATCAACGTGGTCAGGTCCTCTTCGGCATGAATCGGTATGCCGTCCGGATAAAGCTCGCCAGCCAACTCAGCCGGATACTTGCGTCCCTCGATGTCCGGAATTTGCGCAGCCGTAAACGCAACGACATTATACGCATCATTGCTGCGGTAATGTGTGTTGAAATTGTGAAAATCTCTGCCTGCCGCACCGATGATAATTAAATTCTTTTTGGTCATTATTTCTTCCTCCGTAATGAGTTAATAAACTTCTTTGAACAAATAAATCTTTCTTTTCAATGTCATCTATTTTCAGGAGAATTAAGTCAGAGCTTTTCCTTATTAAAAATCCGAAATCCGCAATCCGCATTCCGCAATCGAAAAGCTCCGCAACTATATGATTTCCGTACCGGTTTTTCCTGCAATCGCTTTTTCGATTTCCTCAAGGTTGCAGATGATGCCACGCTTGCCGGTTGTCTGTTTAAACTGCATAATCGCCTCGACCTTCGGCCCCATCGACCCCGGCGGGAACTGTCCTGCCTGAACGTATTCCGTCATCTCATCCTGAGAAATCCGCCGCAGGATCCGCTGCTCCGGTTTTCCCCAGTCGACGGCGGCGCCCTGGATGTCCGAGGCGATGATAAAGATGTCCGCCTCGATTTCCTGCGCCAGGACAGCACTGGCCAGATCCTTGTCGATCACGGCTTCAACCCCGCGAAACTTGCGTCCTTTGTGGATCACCGGAATGCCCCCGCCGCCGCAGCAGATCACGATAAAATCCATTTCGATCAGCTTCTTGATTTCGCGCCGTTCCACGATGGTCAGTGGTTTGGGTGAAGCCACCACCCGCCGGAACCCATTGTCCGTTTCGACCATGTTGTAGTCCAGTTTTGCGGCTTCTTCGGCCGTGTAAAAGGGTCCGATGGGCTTGGTGGGGTTTTGAAAGCCCGGATCGTTTTCATCCACCACAACGTAGGAAATCAGGGTCACGAACTGCTGCTCGCCGTCGATGCCGATTTCCATGAGGGCGTCGTCCAGGGATGCTTCGAGCATATATCCGATCTGCCCCTGGGTCATGGCGCCGATGATCTCCAGCGGCATCTTGGGAACCTCGCTGCAGCTTTCCTGCTGCAGAAGCAGATTCCCGACCTGGGGGCCGTTGCCGTGGGTGATGACGATCTTATATTTCCCGGACAGACGGGCAATCTGGCGCATCGGTTGTTTGAGATTGATAAATTGTTCTTTGTGAGTTCCTATCTGCCCTTTTTTTATCAAAGCGTTGCCGCCGAAAGCGATCAAGAGTAAAGGCTTGTCTTTCATTGCTCTAATCCCCAACCCGGACAAGCCGGTATTGAATATTGAAGATTGAAGATTTATGGTATCGCTTCGCTCTGTCTTTTGTATTACAATCGATCATTTATCTTCTATCGTATTTAAAAAGTTGACACCATAATTTTTCTTCATAATGCCTGTATACCAACGGTTTACCAGGAAACTAAAAAATATTTTGCGCTTTTTACGCAAAACTGATTTAGTAACTGTCTAATTTTCATTTTTAGTATCCAATGTTCGTCTGTCAGTTATCAAAATCAGGTTTTCGGCATTCGGCTTTCGGTATCCGGTAACGTTATCCAGGCTTTCGATTTGGGATTTCGGATTGCGGATTGCGGATTGAAAAAAAAACTCGGTCAACCCAATCAAACGATTTAACCCGCCTTCCGGTATCCGGCATCCTGGATCGAGCATCAAGTATCGAGCATCCGCCATCCAGCATCGAGTATCTTTCATCCCCCCCGCAACCCGCAACGAACTGCCAGAAGTCAGAGAACAGAAGTCAGAAAACAGATACCAGAAGTCGGAATGCGGAATGCGGCCTTCGGCAAGCTCCCCTCGACTTGCTCGGGGCCTGAGCTTGTCGAACGGCAGGCGAGGCAAAGTCGGAATCAAATTGATTCGGTAATCATCTATAGATCCCATACCTTAAACCGTATACCCTGCACCTTATACCTTTTTTATTTCAGCAATGAGCTATTCCCACCGTGAAACGAATTCCGTCTACCTTACACCTTATACCTTTCTTCTTTCAGCTTTGAGCTGCTATGTTTAGCCGTGCCTCGGAGGCCGAAAGTCGAATGCCGCACCGTTATATCGCTATGCCCCATGCCCTGCGCCCCATGCAATCTGCGCTTTGCTTTGTGCCGTTCAATCCGAAATCCGCAATCTGCAATCCGCAATCGATTTACCCCGCAACTCGTAACCCGCATCCCGCAACCCGCGCTGCATCAACCATCCACCGACCACCATCCACCGTCCACCATCAACCTTTCACCATCGATTATCTGGTATCCACCATCCAGTATCAAGTATCCAGCATCCACCATCCAGCATCCAGCATCCAATATCCAATACCAAATACCCAATACCCAATACCGAATACCCAAAATCACATTCCCAGCGTCGCAACCATAACGGCTTTGATGGTATGAATGCGGTTCTCGGCTTCATCGAAGGCGACGCAAGCGTCGGACTCGAAGACTTCCTCGGTGACTTCCATGGCCTCCAAACCGAATTTTTGGTAAATCTCTTCGCCGATGGTAGTCTCGCGGTTGTGAAAAGCCGGCAAACAATGAAGAAATTTCACCACCGGATTGCCGGTTTTTTCCATGGCAGCGGCATTTACCTGATAGGGTTTGAGCAGCTTGATTCTTTCCTGCCACACTGCCTCCGGTTCACCCATGGAAACCCAGACATCCGTGCAAAGGAAATCACAATCCCTGACACCCAGCGCCAGATCATCCGTAATGGTTATTTTGGCGCCCGTTTCCTGGGCGATCTGCTTGGCCTTTTCCACCAATTCCTTGCCGGGTTGGACGCTTTGCGGTGCCACCGATCGAAAATCCATCCCCATCTTGGCGGCGCCCACCAGCAGTGAATTTCCCATATTGTTGCGGGCATCTCCCAGATAGGCAAATTTGATCTTATCCAGCGGTTTGTCGCTGTGTTCCAGCATGGTCTGAAAATCCGCCAACACCTGGGTCGGGTGATATTCGTTGGTCAGGCCGTTCCAGACCGGAACGCCGGCATAGCGCGCCAACTCCTCGACGATGTTCTGGCCGAATCCCCGGTATTCAATGCCGTCGTACATGCGACCCAACACCCGGGCGGTGTCCTTCATGGACTCCTTGGCGCCCATCTGCGACCCGCTTGGTCCCAAATAGGTTACGTGGGCCCCCTGGTCATAGGCGGCGACTTCAAAAGCACAGCGCGTGCGGGTTGAGGATTTTTCAAATATCAGAGCGATATTTTTTCCAACCAGGCGGGGCTGCTCGATGCCGGCATATTTTGCCTTTTTGAGATCAGCCGCAAGTTCCAGTAAAAATCGAATCTCCTGCGGTGTAAAGTCCAATAGCTTTAAAAAATGTCGGTTTCTCAAATTAAAAGCCACGGTCCCTCCTTATGTTTAATGATTTGGCAAATATGACAACTCGACAATTCCCAAACTTAATCCAATCTGATCTTTCCAACTTTGCTTCGCCTGCCGTTCGAAAAGCTCAGGCCTCGAGCAAGTCGAGGGGAGCTTGCCGAAGGCCGCATTCCGACTTTGTCTCGCCTGAGCTCATCGAAGGCCTGCTTCCATCATCTGCCCTCTGCGTGCCGCGGTACAGTTCGGATTGTTGGGTCGTAGCTGAAAGCGAAGACTAAAGAACGAAGACGGGTTCTCTGACATCTGTCTTCTGTCATCTGTCAACTCCACCCAACTACCGACCTACTCCGCCTAATAACCAATAACGAATAACAAACAACTCCTGTCTCCACCTTCCACCCTTTACCTCCTACCCTCTACTCTCTGCTCCATGCACCATGCTCTCTGCCCCCTGCCCTCTGCGCGCCGCGGCGTAGCTCGAAGAACGAAAAAGGGTCTCTGAACTCTGTCTTCTGTCATCTGACCTCTGTCATCTGACCTCTGTCATCTGTCTTCTGTCTTCTGTCTTCCGAATCCCGACTTATAAAGGCCCTTCAATCCGCAACCCGAAATCCGCAATCGAAACTCTATCCTCTGCCTTCCACCCTCTGCTCTCTGCTCCATGCCCTCTGCTCTCTGCTCCACGCCCTCTGTTCTCTGCCCCCTGCCCTCTGCTCTCTGCCCCCTGCCCTCTGCTTTCACCCTTCCGTATCCTGACCCATAAAGGCCCTTCAATCCGCAATCCGAAATCCGAAATCCGCAATCGAAAACTTCCCACTTCCGCATTCCCAATTCCGAATTCTAAAAGCCTTCAATCTGATCTGGAAAATAGTCTTCCAAATTGCCCTCCCGGTATACATCAGCGGTGGCGCAGTGCAGGCAACCGCCAAACATGACCACGTCATAAAAAGGCACCGGGATCACCTCGATTCCGTGTTTTTCCAGTTCCTCGATCATCGGGGTCTCGCTGGCCTCGACGCAAACTGTATTCGGATCGATGACCAAGAAGTTCATATTCAGCCAGAGACTGCAGTAGCAGAGCGGTCGCTTCTCGGTCAGAACCGATTTTGGTGCCCAAATGATTTCCCAGTCATTTTTTTCGAGCAGTTCCATGACTTTCGGCGTCAACGTGGGACGGGCCGGGTTGCAAACCACCAGCCCCGGCCGGATCGGCACCAGGGTGGAGTCCATATGCCAGGGCTGCAGTTCCTTGTAGCGGACTTTGTGGACCCGGTGGTTGGGAAAATGCTGGGTCAACCAGCGGATACCGGCATCGTTGGTAACCATCGAGTACTGCACAAACAGGTCTTTGCCGCAGCGCACCACATCGGCGGCATCAAACAGGGGCTCGACTTCGGTGACGATCCAATCACTGGCTTCCGACTTTTCCCATTGCTCCGCTTCACTGAGTTGATTCCAGGTTTTGTGCCAGTCTTTTTTGTAGGTATTGTCAGTCAGACGGGGTTTGGGCGCGGCCTCCCAGCGAAAATTGGGATCATCGGCATAGTATTTTTCCAGCACCGGTCGGTAGGCAAGGTACTCGAACCAACGACTGCGGTGGGACATGGTGGCTTCCAGGATTTCATTGCCGACGGTGAGCAGCACGTCACGCGGCGGCATGCAGCCCAGCATGGAATCCTGCTTCCAGTCCGGGGTTTGGACCGCCTGGCTGAAATCAAGCGGCTCCGGTCGATCGACCCGGATACCGCGTTTTTCAAGGATGGCGGCAAAATTGTCAAGCTGCTCAACCGCGCGGGCGATCCGTTCCTCGGGCATGGGACCCCAGGTCGGGTAAGGAAAGCCGTCCTTGGCGAAATCCCGGTAGACGGCCGGCTCCGGCGCCTGCAGCATAGAATTTTCGGCCCGCCCGACGATCACATGTTTTAGCGGATCCCATTCATTCCACGAATTAACAATCGTTTTACTCCCATTTCCCATATCGACCTCCATTGATTGACTCTCACTGATAAATTCCGAATTGGGCTCCACCCGCAATTCGCGTTTTAACTTAGGCCCTATATATTGAAATCCCATCACGTTTGCGCAGGATTTTGGTCATATCCAGATTGAATACTTAAAAAATTCTATCGATTGAATTCAATATGACAGACCGACACGCGGCGCAAGCGCCTGCGCTGCGCGAGCGAAACCATAAATCTTCAATCTTCATTTCCGGCTTTGCCGGGTTGAGTGAATATTAAAAAGTTTAGCGTAACATCTTGCATTAATCGAAAGGTTCTCGAGCAGTGCACGGTGCTTGCACACCGCATGGCTAAGCCATAACAAATTAAAGTTATTTGAATTTCCTTGCAATCCCCAAAGATTAACTATAAATTAGCTATATCAAATGACTAAATACAATAAAAACTATTGGTATTAAACTCAATATGAAGCTGTACAGAGTAACGTTAGAGAGGTAGGAATGCCCACTCGTGATCAAGCCCAAGAATTCGCCCGAACCAGCCCGACCAGCGATCAGATCCGCATAGAATATCAGGAACAAAATGAGTTTATATGCATATTTAAAAAAAATTTCAAGATCGCATATGCCAGTCCCTCCCTGTGCAATTATTTCAAGCGCCCACCGGAACAGCTTATCGGGAAGAATTTCCTGGAAATGATTTTCAAAAACCAGGGTCGTGCGATTGACCGTCAGCTTGCAATGCTTCTCCCGCATAGTCCGGTATTAACCGTCGAGTGCCGGTTGAACAATTCTGAGTATCAGCCGGTCTGGCAGAAGTGGACCTTTTGGGCGGTTTATGACAGGGCGAAACGTTTCAAGGAATTTCGCGCGATCGGCCGGGATATTTCCCGACGCAGAAAAGCGGAAGACGAGCTCCAATATGCCAAACGTCTTTATCAATCGATCGTCGAGGACCAAATGGAGTTAGTGGCGCGATACCAGCCGGACTGCACCCTCACCTTTGTGAACGAATCCTATTGCAACCATTTTAATGAAAAGCGCCACAAAATTATCGGCAACACCTTTTTACACCACATGAACGAGGCCGATCAAAAGCAGCTATTTCATTTTATTGAGACGGCCACCCTGAAAAACAATCTCTTCAGCCGCATCCAGCATGAAACCAGAGAAGACGGCGAAACCATATGGGTAGAGTGGCGCCGGCGGGCCTTGTTTGATGAATCAGGAAACATTCGCGAGATTCAATCGATAGGCCGGGATATCACCGATCTGAAAAAGGCGGAAGAAGCACTGCGATCATCGGAGGAAGCGCTGCGAAAAAAGAATGAGGAGCTGGAAAAAAAAAACACCGCATTGATCGAGGTATTGGAGCAAATCGAGCATCAGAAGAATCAAATTAAAAATGATGTCATCACGAACATCGATGAACTGCTGTTTCCGATTCTGGAGCAAATGGGGATGAGGGACGCTAAATCAAATCGGGAGGACATTGACCTGCTGCGGCGGTCACTCAATAATTTGACCACTTCTTTCGGCCGAAAAATTACTCATAAGCGGTTGAGATTGAGCCCGCGCGAGATTCAAATCAGCAACATGGTCAAACAAGGCCTGACCAGCAAGGAAATCGCCAACATGCTGAATATCTCGGTTCACACGGTGGGCCGCCATCGCCACAGCATTCGCAAAAAAATCAACATTACGCATAAGGATCGGAACCTAAATACGTACTTGCAAAGCCTTTGAGTGATAGGTTCCAGGGGTCAGTGGATGGACGGCAGAAGTCAGAGGACAGAGGACAGATGACAGAGGACAGATGTCAGATGTCAGAGGACAGATGTCAGATGTCAGATGACAGAGTTTCGATTGCGGATTGTGGATTTCGGATTGCGGATTGAAGGGCATTGATGAGTCGGGAGTCGGAAGGGTGAACGCATAGCGCACAGAGCAGAGAGCATAGCGTAGATGACAGACAAGGGTCCCTGAACCCTGAACTTACCACCTCTTATGAAACTTCATTAAAAGCGAACCGCAGAACCGCAGAATATCGAATTTCGAATGTCGAAGGGTGGAATCGCTTTGCTCAGTCTTTTTAAAAAATAGACAGAATACATTCCTTCGACATTCGATATTCGCTTTTTCATAGTTTCTTTTCTTTGATCAGACTGGACGCTGGTAGCCGGCGCCTGGCCTGACACCTGACACCTGACACCCGAAACCTATTATTTGGAAAAATAAACGCCTGTGGCGAATCAAACCACCACAGGCGTACCGGTATTTCAATGCATAAGCTCCGCTAGGCTTCCAATACCTCCTTCATCGAGGTCAGCACTTTATCAAGCTCATCGTCGCTGATGGTCAACGGCGGCTGGATTCGCAGGACGTTGGCGTAAACCCCGCCCAGGCCGAGCAATACACCTTTTTCGCGCATCGCCCCTTTGATTTTGGCCGCCGCGGCCGACGCCGGTGCTTTGCTGGCGGCATCCTCGACGATCTCGATGCCCACCATCAGCCCCTGGCAGCGAATCTCACCGATGGTCACCTGTTTGGGATTGATTTCCTGCAGAGCCGCCAACACTCGCTTACCTTTTTCGGCGGCTTGGTCGGCCATCTTGTTTTCTTCGATGAAACGGATATTGGCCAGGGAAGCCGCGCAGGACACCGGGTTGCCACCGAAGGTGGACAGGTGATCGCCTACCTGAAAGGCATCCGCAATCTCATCCGGTGCAATAAAACAGCTCAACGGAAATCCGTTGGCGATCCCTTTGGCCATGACGATAATGTCCGGATCCACCCCGTAGTGTTCGATGGCAAACAATTTTCCCGAGCGGCAGAAACCGGACTGCACCTCATCTGCCATAAACAGGATATCGTATTCGTCCAGCACTTTTTTGACGGTCTTGAAATAGTTTGCCGGCGGTATGATGATGCCGCCCTCGCCCATGATCGGCTCAGCCACGAAAAATGCCACATTTTCAGAAGTTTCGAACTTAACCACATCGCCAATTGCTTCGGCACAAGCCATGCCGCAGGTTTCCGGATCGTAAAGCTTCAGCGGACAGCGGTAGCAATAAGGCGCCGGGGCAAAGGCCACGCCCGGCATGTAGGGGCCCCCGCCTTTTTTGCGGCCGGCATTGCCGGTCAGGCTTAAGGTACCGTAGGTGCGTCCGTGAAATGAATGGGTCAGGGCGATGGCCTCGTTTTTCTTGGTGTAGCGCTTGGCCAGCCGGGCGGCCCCTTCGATGGCCTCGGCACCGCTGTTTCCGAAAAAGCTTTTCTTGAGGTTGCCCGGTGTAACCTCGGCCAATTTTTCGGCCAGATCCGCCATCGGTTTATTGTGAAAGGTGTAGGAGCAGCAGTGTATCAGCTTGTCCATCTGTTCCCGGGCCGCAGCAATGACCGCCTCGTTGCAGTGGCCGTTGTTGACCACGGCAATCCCCGCCCAGCAGTCGATATAACTGCTGCCGTCCTCCCCGTAATAGGTGGCGCCTTTGGCACTCTCGATGACAAGCGGATCGACGGCGGCGACAAAGGCCGTGTTGACGAATTCCCGGTACTTTTCCCTGGTGTCCATAGGTTCATTCCTCCTTTTTTTGAATAATCATAATATATCTTTAAATTGATAGTTGATATATCCTCGATATATTGAATTTCAAACCGGAATGAAAGCTGAAAGCAAAGAAGCTGAAAGCTGAAAGGGGAAAGCTCAAAGCTGAAAGCTCAAGGCTCAAAGCAAAGAAGCTCAAAGCTGAAAGCTCAAGGCTCAAAGCTGAAAGCAGGTCGCTTTCGGTACCGGCTAATTGCTAATAGCCCAAGTATAGTAGTACAAGCAAGTGCTTTTTTTGACTAAGCAAAATCCCAACTTAATGGCTCATTTGCTTCACAGCGCTTTCTAAGAGCTACGAGCTTTGACCATTAACCTTTGAGCTTTGAGCTTTCCCCTTTCCCCTTTCACCTTTCACCTTTCAGCATTGAGCTCTGAGCTTTCAGCTTCTATCTTTCAGCTTCGAGCCTTGAACCCCCTCCGACCTTCTTATCTTCTAATCTTCTCACCTTCTTTCTTTAGGCTTTCCCCTTTCAGCTTTCAGCTTTGAGCTTTGAGCTTCTTTCTTTCAGCTTTGAGCTTTGAGCTTACTTATTTCAGCGTAATCGCCGTATTCACACCTCCGCCGCCAACACCATCCTGCGGCCAACGGGAAGTTACGGTTTTGGTCTGAGTATAGAACTCGATCACCTGCTTGCCGTAGGGGCCCAAGTCACCCAGCTTAGATCCTCTTGATCCGGTGAAGCTGAAAAAAGGCAATGGCACCGGGATCGGCAAATTGATGCCGACTTGACCGACATCGATCTCGTTTTGAAATTTGCGCGCGGCAGCACCGCTCGAAGTGAAGACAGCCGTACCGTTGCCGAAAGGATTGCGGTTGGTAAAGGCAATGGCCTCATCCAGGGTATCCACACTCACGACGCTCAAAACCGGGCCGAATATTTCGTCGCGGTAAATGGCCATGTCCGGGGTGACCTCTGAGAATATGGTCGGCCCCAAAAAATTGCCCTTTTCATAGCCCGGCACGGAAACCGTCCGGCCGTCCAGCTCGAGTTTGGCACCCTCGGCTATCCCTTCTTCAATGTAGCCCATGATCCGATCCTTGGCAGCCCGGCGAATCACAGGGCCCATGTCCGTGTCCTCGTGCCAGCCAGGCCCCACCTTAAGGGCCTTGGCCTTCTCAACGAAAACCGGCAGCCACTCATTGGCCTCACCGACCAGCACCAGGGTGTGAATCGCCATGCAACGTTGGGCTGATGCACCAAAACAGGCGCCGATCATCGCATCGAGGGCAAATTCCCGGTCGGCGTCCGGCAGCAGGATCCCGTGATTGTTGGCGGCCATCATGCACTGGGCCCGTTTGCCGGTGCTCGACGCCCGGGCATACACCTGGGTGCCCACAACGGCCGAGCCCACAAAGGATACGGCCTTGATATCCGGATGATCACACAGAGCATTTACGGCGTCTTTTCCGCCATGCACGATATTCAAGACCCCGTCCGGCATGCCGGATTCCTGGGCCAGTTCGGCAATCATCATGGGCGTAATCGGATCCAGTTCGGAGGGTTTGAGAACAAAGGTGTTGCCGCAGGCAATTGCCATGGGGTACATCCACAATGGAATCATGCCCGGAAAATTAAAGGGCGTGATGCCGGCGCACACCCCCAACGGCTGCAGAACCGTGTAAGTGTCCACACCACTGGCGACATTTTCGACGTAGCCGCCCATCTGCAGCGAGGCGATGCCGCAGGCATGCTCCACCACTTCAAGACCGCGGAAAACATCACCCTCGGCATCCGGTACGGTTTTACCGAGTTCGGCCGTCACCGATTCTGCAAGCTTATCCATATTTTGACGAATTAATTCCTGAAATCGAAAAAAAAGACGGGCCCGGTTCGAAATCGGTATATTTTTCCAGGATAAAAACGCGTTCTTGGCGGCCGCCACAGCGGCTTCGATTTCATCGGATGTCGAGTACGGCACGTTTGCCAGCACCTCCTGAGTGGCCGGATTGGGAATCTCGGCCCATTGAGATGATACAGAATCAATGAAGCGGCCGTTGATGAGCATTTTTACTTTCGGAGGATCCGGTATCGTATCAAGGTCATAGGGTCGCGTATCATTTGAAGCTTCCATATAAGTTCTCCTTTGCTGGATAATTAGCAAGGTGCTTAAAAGAAAACCGCTCCGCCGTTCGGACTGAGGATTTGTCCGCAGTAGAAATTACCGCCGTCAGAAGCCAGCAGAACTGCAGTGGCTGCAATTTCCTCGACGGTCCCCAGACGCTTCAGGGGGATGTCTTTTTCCTTTTCGATCCATTCCGGCTCCATGTCCGCCATAATCATGTCGGTTTCAATGGGTCCGGGAGCAATGGCGTTGACCAGGATGTCCGGCACCAGTTCAAGGGCCAGGCTGCGGGTCAATCCATTGATACCGCTTTTGGCGGCGCAGTAGTGGGCCTGGTTGGCCCGGCCTTTTTTGGAAAGCTCGGAAGTTATATTGATAATTTTACCTACCGGATCGGCGGCCATGAGCGGAATAAAATATTTTGCCGCCAGAAAAACCCCGCGCAGATCGACGGCGATCAACTGATCCCATTCTTCAACCGGCATGTCTTTTACGGCCACTTCCTTGCCGATTGTCCCGGCATTCGCCACCAGGATATTGATTTTACCGAACTCGGTTCGGGCCAAATCTCTCATCCTGACAAAGTCGGTTTCCCTACCGGCATCAGCCTGAATGGCAAAACATTTGACGCCAACGGCTTTGATCTCTTCGGCGGTCTCCACGGCGGCCTTCCGGTTGGAAGCATAGGAAAACAGTATGTGTGCGCCTTCCCGGGCGTACGCCAAGCAAATTCCCTTGCCGATCCCCCGACTGCCGCCGGTCACGACGGCGACCCTGTCTTTCAGCTTAAATTCCGTCATGCGTGCATCCTCCAGATTGAGTATGGGTGATGATTATCTATCTTTTGAAACCCCATCATGTTTGCGCAGGATTTTCGTCAAATCCAGGTATCTTTATCGATTTTATTTAAAATGACAGAGTGACACCCGCCGCAAAAGCCTGTGCTGCGCGAGCGAAACCGTAAATCTTCAATCTTCAATCTTCATTTCCGGCTTCACCGGAATGGGTTGATAAGGTTAACCAAGCCGCATTTAATAGCCACCACGAGTGTTGCATAAATTGCGATACGATTCAATAGGTCGCAAATTTCCGTCCTCTAAAAGCCACGTCAAATCTTATGTTTATCCAACTGTTACCAATTGAAATAATTCAAAATATTATCAACTTGACATCATTTCTTTTTTAACATACATTCACCTTGTTTGCCTAGGCGGGGTTTTATGTCACGGTTTTTGCCCCCAAATCCAACCCGATTGCAGAATCTGCAAAATGCCTCATTTTTTCGATTCCAGCAAGTCAATGCAAAAACCACAACCTTCGAACCGTTTGAACGCTACCTTTTTCAACCAACATCAACCCATTCAATTTCAATTCTCAGTTTGTATGAAAGGAGGATGTAAAAATGAAACATTTCAGGGGGAAATCAGCAACTATTCTAACCGCTGCGATCATCGTCATGTTCTCGTTCGGAGCGGAAGCCAAAGATTTATATGAAATCAAGTGCATTTTTCCATATTGGACCGGTTTTGCCCCGACATTCCTGGCCCGTGACCTGGGCTACTTTGAGGAGGAAGGATTGAAAGTGGATATCGTGTTCGATGACGACCGCGGCAATGTTTTGCCGGCCATGATCAGGGGCGACATCGACTGCTCGCAGCGCACGATCGGTGAATATCTGACCCGGCCGCGCACCGATGACACCACCGGCACCGCTATCGGGACCATCGACCTGTCCCTGGGTGCGGATGCGGTAATTGCAGATGGCTCGATCAAGACCGTCGCCGACCTCAAGGGCAAGGTATATGCCGGCGAGCCCAACCACCCCGCGTATATGCTGATACAGGTTGCATTGAAGGAAGCCGGGGTCGCCTGGAAAGATGTAACCTACCGGCCAATCCAAACCGCCGACGGGATGGCCATCTTCGAAGATTCCTCAATTGCAGCGGTCGGCGGTTTCGAACCCATGATATCCCAGACCCTCAAGGCCACCAGCCGCAAAGGCGCGCACATACTGCTGCACTCCGGAGACTACCCGGGTATGATTGTCGATGTCATCGTGATTCGCACCGAACAATTGAAAAAGCACCCGGATAAATATGCCGGATTCCTCCGCGGCATCTATCGAGCCATCGACTACCTGAACAAGAACCCCGAGAAAGCCAAAGCGATGATGGCCCCTCACTACAACCTGACGCCCAAGGAGTTCCAGGAATCACTCGATGTCGGCGTTGAGTATACGAGCTACGAGAAAGCCGTCGAACTTTTCGGCAAACCCGGTCAACGTGGAAAAATCCACGAGGTGTTCGATACCCTCATGGATATCGCTTTGGAGCATGATCTCAATGACGTAAAATTGTCGGCCGACAAATCCATCGACAACACCCTCCTGCACGATCTCTGGAAGGGCCGCACTCGATGAGCAGTTCGAAAGGACCCACACCCAACTCGTGGAAGTCGTTGATTGCATTCCGGGGGGCAAAAAGCCCCAGACTGGAAATGGGACTGACGATCGCCTCTTTTGCCGTGCTTTTGGCGATCTGGTCGCTCATAACCTATTTGGAGCTGTTGCCCAGGCAGTATCTGGCATCCCCCCTGGCGGTATTCAAAGCACTTTATCAGCTGTTCGTCAAATTCAACTTTATCCATGACGTCTGGATCAGCATTTACCGGGTGTGGGTCGCGTTTCTGATCGCCGCCATGATGGCGATTCCGCTGGGAATCCTGATGAGCTGCTACGGTATCGTCAATGCCATCAACGAGCCGGTGATCGATTTTATTCGTTACCTGCCGGTGCCGGCTTTGGTTCCCCTCACGATCCTGTGGCTGGGGGTCGGCGAGATGTCGAAGATTACGCTGCTCTGGATGGGTACTTTCTTCCAACTGGTCCTGCTGATTGCAGACGATGCCCGGCGAGTGCCCCAGGAATATATCGAGGTTGGCCTAACGGTTGGCGCCAAGCCTCGCCAATTGTTGAAAGACATCATCCTGCCGTCGATGCTGCCGAGCATGGTGGACAATTTGCGCATCACGCTCGGCTGGTGCTGGACCTACTTGATCGTGGCCGAAATCGTCGCGGCGGATTCGGGCATCGGCCACGTAATCTGGTATATGCGGCGTTTTGTGAAGACGCCGGAGGTCTTGGGGGGGATTCTGGTGATCGGCGTTATCGGACTTCTGACCGACCAGGCGATCCGGTTGTTGCACCGTAAAGTATTTACTTACCTGCAGTGAGCGCGAATATGGCTGAATACGAACATTTTCTGACCATCGATCACCTGACCAAAACATTTGACGCCAAAGACCGGCCGGAGCCGATCACGGTGATCGACGACGTGTCCATGACCATTGAAGAAGGTGAGTTCGTTGTCTTTCTCGGACCGTCGGGCTGCGGCAAAACAACGTTGATGCGCGTTGTGGGGGGATTGGAGACCGCGACGCGGGGTTCGGTTATTCTTGAAGGCGAAGCGGTAACCGGACCGGACCGTAAAAAAGGAATGGTCTTTCAGTCATACTCTTCTTTTCCGTGGCTGAGCGTGCTGGACAACATCAAATTCGGCCTGAAATATCGCACGGACGTCAGCGAAAAGGACAAAGATGATATCGCGCGCCATTACCTGGACCTGGTCGGCCTGAAAGGATTTGAGGATTTCTACATCAACCGCATTTCAGGCGGGATGCAGCAGCGCGTCGCCATCGCCCGGACTTTTGCGGCCGGCCCCGATATATTGCTCATGGATGAACCGTTTGGCGCCCTCGACGCACAGAACCGCGAATTTTTGCAGGTCCAGTTGCTGGAAATTCGGCGCACCGAAAAAAAAACCGTCATATTTGTTACTCACGATGTCGAGGAGGCCGTATTTCTGGCCGACCGTATCTTCGTTTTTTCAGCGCGTCCGGCATCGATCATCGAGGAAGTAACCGTAGGCGAACATCTGCCCGGCGAAAGGAATTTAGAGACCAAGGAAAACGCCGATTTTTTCCGCCTGCGCAATCGCATCATGGCGCTGACCCGCGAGCAGGCCCGGCGCACCCAAGAGATGCTGGCGAAAGAAGGCAGATGAATGAAGGCAGAGGACAGAGGTCAGACGACAGAAGACAGATGACAGACGTCGGAGGTCAGAAGACAGAAGTCAGAGGTCGGAGGACAGTGGACAGAAATTCGATTGTGGATTGCGGATTGCGGATTGAAAACCGTTAATGCGTCAGAGGACAGACATCAGGAGTCAGATTGCGGATTTCGACGAGCTCAGACTAAACAAAGTGGGATTACCAGATGTAGGGTGGGCTGTGCCCACCGCTAAATAATGAGCCGGGGCAGTTGGTGGGCAGAGCCCATCCTTCAATAAGGAAATTACGCAACTTTCGGATTGATGTCTTTGCACTATTCATCGACATGCTAATAATAAAATAGATAGAATACCATAAATATTCAATCTACAATCTTCAATCTTCAATTCCGGCTTGTCCGGATTGGGTTTTCACCGATATTTTGTTGCTGTAGTAAGGCAACTTGTCTACGCGGGGTGTATAGCTGCCGTCATCGATACACTGGCGAACGTAGCGGGCGATATCATCCATGCGGGCGAACCAGACATCGCCTTTGCTCTGCATGTACTCGATAAATTCCACGACCTTGCGCCAGCGCGCCAGCCGACCGGTGGCAAAGGGATGCCAGACGCCGACCCAAAGTCCGCCGTACTCGTACATGGCGTCGAATTCTTCACGAAAAACGTCGATGCCGCGCGATGCGGCCTTGATCGGCATCATGTAGTCCAGATCCATGGATTGAACGAATTGCGGCCAATCGTCGACGCCCCAGTGGGCCGGCAGCTCTACCAACTCGCCTGTGGCCGTTTTCAGGATGTAGGGCACATCATCACCCATCAGCGAGGCATCATATAAAAAGCCCTCTTCGATCAGCAGTTCCGCCGAGTTGTCTGAAAAGTTGTAAAGCGGTGCGCGCCAGCCCCGCGGCCGCTGACCGGTGGCGTTTACGATAATATCGATCCCGCGCTTGAGCCAGTAGAGTTCCTCTTCCCGGCTGCTGTCCAGAGGATTTTCGTGCAGGTAGCCATGGTGGGCGACTTCATGCCCGCCGTCAACCATGGTCTTAACGGCGTCCGGATAATTCTCGATACACCAGGCCGGAACGAAGAAAGTCTGCTGAATACCGAGCTGCCTGTACGTGTCGACGATGCGGGGAACCGCCACCTCGGGCCCATAGCGCAGCATCGAAATACCCGAAACGCGGCGAAAGCCGTCTTGCGGATGATCCAGGTGGATGAGACTGTCCGTATCCATGTCAAACGTGATGGCGACGGCGCATTTGGCACCATCCGGCCACGGCACTGGATTGATTATCATTATTGGCCTTCCCTTCAGAGCGGTTATTTTATCCGCAGGTTTGCAATCTTAGCGATACAACTTGAAATTTACTCTCTTTATATACTATTCTAGAGAAAAATCAATTCTAAGTGGATCATTGAATATTTTTCCTTTATAATAATCTTTAATCCGTTTTGAAAAAGGCGGATTGTTCGCACTAACGGCAATAAGAAAGGAGGACCGATGAATAAAAAAGCACTGGCTTTATCTGTAATATCGTTAGCTGTCGCTGTTTTGCACCTGACCGGATTGGGGCATGCGGTGCAGTATGTCCAAATGCGGCCGCTGGAGCAGATGATCAACATACGCGCGGATTCAGTTAAACCCGGTAAAGCTGACAAGCTGCCCCTGATCACATGGGGTGGCGACGAAGCGACGATTTTAGCGAACGGCAATGCCATCGAGACACAGCCGGGCAGCCTGTTTGCCCAGAAAGGCTTGAATTTTCAACTGGTCTGGATGGATGACTTCAAGAAACAGGTCGAGATGTTTCTTCGCGGCGAGATGTGGCTTTTACGCGGGACCATGGGCATGATAAATATGGCCAGTGCCGTCTGTGCCAAAGACCCGCGAACTGAACTAGTGGTTATCTATCAGTTGACCTGGTCAAACGGCGGCGACTGCCTGGTGGTCAAAAAGGGCATTAATACCGTCAACGATTTGAAGGGAAAAACCGTGGTTCTCCAGGCCTATGGTCCGCACGTGGATTACCTGGTTAAACTCCTGGCCGACGCCGGACTTTCCATAAATGACGTTAATGTCAAATATGTTAAAGATCTTACCGGTACGGCCAACAGCCCGGCCGAGGCCTTTTACAACCAGGACGTGGATGCAGTCTTCTGCATTATCCCTGATGGTCTTGCGCTAACGGAAGGCGACGATGCCGTGACCGGCGCTAAAATTCTGATGTCTACCAAAACCGCCAACCGGGTGATCAGCGATGTATATGCGGTGCGCAAGGATTATCTTGAAGCCAACCGGGAAAAGGTCCAAAACCTGGTTCATGGCCTCCTGCTTGCAGAACAGGAACTGGGCGACGCGGTCAAGGCCAATTCAAGTCGATGGCAGGAGGTGAAGACCGCAACGGCGAAAATCCTTCTGGAGAGCCCGGACGCAAACGCCCAGGCGGTTGCGGATGCAGAGGCGTTATACTATGATTGTCAGTTTGTGGGATATCGCGGCAATGTCAGATACTTCGGTGATACCAAATGGCCGCGAAACTTTTCCAAGATGGCTGATGAGATCCAGACTTCGTTTGTTGCCATGGGCCTTCTGAGCGGCAAGGTGACCCTTGCGCATGGGAAGTTGAACTACGATCAACTGCGGGCCGGTCTCGTGGGGATCGATGATGTCGAGGCCCCGAAATTCAGGACCGAGGTTGTGGCCAAGGTGATTGAGCGCAAGGCGGCGTTGGGCACTCTGGAGGAGGGCGAGCTTTTCAATTTCGAGATCAACTTTAAGCCCAATCAAAAGGCCTTCAGTGCCGATACCTATAGCGATCAGTTCAACAAGGTTGTCGAAATGTCGGCAACCTATGGCGGGGCGGTCATTAGCGTGGAGGGACACAGCGATCCGCATAAAATCAACAAACTGAAGAAAAAAGGTTCTGCCGACTTTGTCATCAAGAGAACCAGGCAGGCTGCCAAGAATCTCAGTGTGAGCAGGGCGCTTAGTGTTCGCGATACGGTTATTTCCTTCGCTGAAGCCAACGGTGTTCCCCTCGACCGAAGCCAGTTCACGGTCATTGGCCATGGTGTCTCCCAGCCGTTGTATCCGACTCCTAAAACCAAGGAGCAGTGGCTCAGTAACATGCGGGTGGTCTTTCGCATTATACAAATCGAGGCTGAAGAGGAAGCCTTTGAACCTTTGGATTAGGAAAGGGGGTGAATAAGAATGATCAGAGAAAAATTATCAATACTATCTAAACTGTCTGTCGCCCTTATCTTTCTTTTCTCGTTGGTCGCAATAACCGCATGCAGTCCGGAGCCGGAGCAGAAAAAAAAACAGAAAAAACCGCCCAAGCAAACCTCCAAGCCGCAACAGAAAAAAGTAGCCAAACCGGAGGTTCAAAAAGAGGAAGTTGTCCGGGCGGCCTGGCCTTTCGGCTTTGAAAAAGAGATTGCAGGAAAGGTACAGCCGGAAACGGTTGCCGATAAAATGATTATAAGGAATTTTATAGTTATTTTTGACGACAGCGGAAGTATGGCTGACCCGGACGCAGAAGGCAATCGCAAGATCGAAACAGCTAAAAAAGCGGTCATAGAATGGAGCAAGTCAGTTCCGAGCGGAGCTAATGTGGGCCTGGTAAGTTTCCATAACGGCGTCTGGTCTTTGCAACCGCTTACCCCTGCAAGCAAGCAACAGCTGATTTCAACCGTGAACGCCATCAAACAAGGTGGCAATACTCCCCTATCCGAGGCGTTTCGGAAATCCTTTCTCATGCTCACCAGGCAGGGTCTGCAGCAACTTGGCTACGGCGAATACACCATGGTTGTCATTACGGATGGAGAAGCCAGCAATCGCGTCCAGTTGAATAAATGGGTTCAATTCGTTTTAAGGAATTCACCGATCCAGATTTATACAATCGGATTCGGCATTGGCACGGATCATACGCTTAACCAGCCGGGGCTGACTCAGTATAAACCGGCTGAGAACCTTGCTGAGCTGCAAAAAGGCTTGTCAGATGTTTTAGCCGAGGCGGAAACATTCGACGAAACTGAATTCAAGTAAAATCCCAAGCCGGCGAAGCCGGAATTGAAGATTGAAGATTGAAAATTGAAGATTTATGGATTCGCTTCGCTCTATCATGTTAGATAATCCGATAGACTTAATCAAATATTCAATCTGGATATGACTAAAATCCTGCGCCAACATGATAGGATTCCAAAAAATAGACGCTAAATGAGCGAAATGCGATCAATTGGGCGTTAATTGTTATTCCGCCCCGGCGGATTTGATAATAGAATTGGCTGAGAACATTATCTTATATTTGTGCCACCAGTGAGTAATAACATTGATTCCATCCCTTCTAAACCAATAACGAATAACTAATAACTACCAATTGGGGTATGACAACGGGAACGCGGATAAGTATGATTTATCCGTTTCTACCTCCAGCGAGTCCGGCAAATGAAAAATCTAGTTATAGCACTTTTTCTGTTGGTCGTAATTGTCGCGGGCGCTTTTTTCGTTAAAAGCTACCTGCCGAAATGGCAGGATCGCACCCAAAAAGTAACCAGTGACGCAAAGCAGACCCGGGGAACGATCCGAATAGTGAATGACAACTTTATGGGCTACTTTTTCATTCGAAGTCCCGAGTTGAAAAAGGCGATGCGAAGGGCGGGCTGGATTCTCGACGTCGAAGATGATGGGGCGGATTATGCGCAGCGCATGCAAAAGCTTGCTGATGAGCAGACCGATTTTGCGGTTTGCACCGTCGATGCCTATGTTCTTAACGGCGAACCCCATAACTACCCCGGCACCATTATTATGGTCATCGATGAAAGCAAAGGGGCCGACGCCATACTTGCACTGCGGGATAAGGTCGCCAACCTCGATGCCCTTAAAGGGATCGGCAATATCAAAGTTGCCTATACACCCAATAGCCCGAGTCATCATCTTTTGAAGGCAACTTCCGATCACTTTAACGTGCCCGAACTATTGCCCCGACAGAGCAACCTTCGCATCGAGACCGACGGGTCGCAAGAGGCGGTCAAAGCCCTTTTGAAGGGGAAGGCTGATGTGGCAGTCGCCTGGGAGCCCGATGTCACCAAGGGGCTGAGGGACAGCAAGGTCGTCAAACTAATCGGTACGGAGGTTACGGAAAAGCTCATCGTTGATGTCCTTTTGGTCAACCGCAGGTTCGCTTCGGAAAATCCGGAGGTGGTCAAGCTGTTCATGACGAATTACTTCAAGGTTCTAAAGAAGTATAAACAGGATCAAGCGCTGCTCATGAAGGATTTGAAACAGGATACCGGTCTTTCTGAGAAGAAGATTGCCTCGGTTATGCAGAGCATCCGGTGGATCAATTTCATGGAAAATTGTGAGGAATGGTTTGGCATCGGCACCTATAATGAGGGCCTGGTTGATACCATCGAGTCAACCATGACCGTTCTTGAAAATGCAGGTGACTTTAAGTCCAACCCGTTGCCGGATGAAGATCCGTACCGGCTGACCTACCGCGAATTCCTTGAGCAGTTGGCTGAACAGGGTATTGGGCCGGGTTTTAAGGGTGCCGGAACGACAGCGATTGCACAAAATGCGATTGAAGCCAGGTTCACGCCGCTCGACGAAACCGCTTGGGCTCAACTCAAAGTCGTGGGTGGACTCAAGGTTGGCAAGATACCATTTCTGCGGGGTGCTTCAAATTTAAATGTCGCGGCCAAGGAAATTGTAGATTCGGCTGTCGATAAGCTAAAACATTACCCCGCGCTGAGGGTGGTCATTGAAGGTCATACCGGTACCCGGGGCGATCCCGCGACCAACCGCGTGCTATCCCAAGACCGCGCGGATGCTGTCAAACAATATCTTCTGGTAACTTATAACGTGGATCCGAACCGGCTGCGGACTGTCGGATTCGGCGGTGACAAGCCGCTGCCCAGAAAGCCGGGAGAATCATTAAAGGGATGGCGCTACCGGCTTCCCCGCGTGGAACTTGTTTTAGTGAGGGAGACCTTTTAGCCGGCAGGAGAAAGGAGACGCGCGCTACATGAAGGATATCCAGCAAGAGATTACGGTTTCCGATTTTTCCGATGCAGTTGTTCAAAAGGCTGTGAGGGGCGAAAGTTTTTTACATCCGCTGACCCTGTACCCCCCGGTAATTGGAATCGGTGCTGGCGTGGTGGCGGTTCTTTTTGGAATTGAAGGCCTGTTTTACCTTGCGGCGATCGGTATTCTTTCCGGAGTTGGAAATGCCGTCATAAGGTTATATTTTCTTAAAGACAAGATCGCACTGAAATTTCAACGCATGAAAAGGAAGGCCTTGGCAGAACAGGCTCGCAGGGCAACTGCTGAACTGGAGCAAAACCTTTTGGAACTGGGTCGTGATAGAGCAGCCAAGCAGGTGAGATACTTGAAGGATACTTTCTTTCGATTCAAGGAGAAACTTGTCTCCCAGATCGGAAAAGACAAGCCCGAGTATGAACAATACCTGGGATCGGCGGAGGTCATGTATCTTGCCGCGCTCAACAATCTCAAGGCTGTAGCGGACAACGAACGCGATAAGCGATTGATCGATGTCGAGGATTCCAAACGCAGAATTAAAGAATTAAAAGACGAACAGATGCAAAATAAAAGGGACAACACCGATGAAATCGATGCGCAGAAAAGGCAGATTAGGGCCTTTGAGCTTGCTGAGGAGAATTCCCGGGATTTGATTGCGGAAGTAGAAGGATCGTTAACCGCACTCACCGAGGTTACAAGGTCTTTATCTGAGATAAAAGCGAGCCGGGAGAGCATGCAACAAAGTGTAACGCAGGCGATGAATAAATTTCACCACATTGCCGACAGAAATAAAAAGATATTTGATAAAGTGGCCCAAAGCTGGCAGCAGCTCCAGGCCAAATATTAAGAATCCAGGATACAGGGGAGATATTAATGAACGATAAAAAAATAACGATCGATGTCAGCGACACAAAACCAAAGACCATGGTCAAGGATCAGGAGCGAACCCGGGGCGCCGGCGATATTCCGGATTCTTCGATTGTCGGAAAAAACCTGCCCGCGGTAATTCAGATTCAAACATTGGCGCCAACACAAAAGAAGATTATCGATAGCATTGAAATCGAACCCCAGCACAAGCAACAAGCAGAGCAGGTCGGCGCCGTGCATGATTTTCTGGATACCAATGCGGCGCTTACTTTCGGCGCCGGACCCCAGAGGAAATACCTCGAAAACCTGAAACTCCTGCTCGGCGATGCCAGAATCCGGGATCTTCAAGGTGCCGGCAGCATCATTCTTGAAATCGAAAAAGGCATCGATTTGGCCGGCATCGAAGAGCTGAAAAAGAAAATTATGGGAAAGGGCGGCGGATTCTTTGCTAAACTGTTCGGCGGTTTAGCCAACACGTTGAAGGCCTTTGCGGCAAGACGACAAAAACTCATTGCCCTGATCACGGAAATCGAGGATAAGATTGAAGAGCAGATGCATCAGATCATGACCGATAATGCGCGTCTTGATACCATGTTTGGCGAGGTTAAGTCCAACTTTTATGAGCTTGGTGTGTGGATTTATGCCGGCGAACTTGCTCTGGAGCGCGGCGCAAAGGAATACGATCAATTGCGTGAGAAGGTACTGGGATCCGGCGATCCAATCAAGATTAGTGAAACCAATCTCTTCCGGGAACAGGTCATTGCGCTGGATACCCGGCTGCTGCGTATGAAGACGGCCTATGTCAAAGCGCCGATCACGCTCCAGGAAGTCTTAACGACCCAGCAGGCGGGAAGGATCGAGGTTCAAAACCTGATGGATTCACTCCTATTCGACCTGCCGACGTTCATAGAGACGATTAACACACTGTTGGCTCTTTATAATATCAAGGGCGCCCAAGAGGATCGGAAACGCCGCGAAAAACTGGCGGAAAGGCTTGCCGAGCTCAAAGGAGAAACACTTGACAAGGTTGCCGTGGAAGCTAAAGAAGGACAGATCCGCGGTGCCAAGGAAGCCGCGATGATTGAAGTGCAGGCCAAAAAGATCATCGAAACCTGCCGGAAACTCAAAGACCTGGATGAGAAAAACGCTCAAATTCGCGGGGAGTCCGAAAATCTGCTGGTTGACGTGATGAATGATTTCCAGGACGCTATGGAAGAGATTACGGAGCCCGGCGCGCTCCCGGGTTCTTCCAGCTGATTTTTGCGATTTACGACTACAGGAGGATAACCCAATGAAAAAGATAGCTTTGATTATTGCTTTGGCGATGCTCATTGGCCTGAGTGTAAACACCAGTGCTGATGCAAATGAAAAATATCGTATTGTCTGGAGCCATTACACGGGTTGGGAGCCCTGGCAGTTCATCATGGAATCAGGCATCATGGACAAGTGGGCGAGCAAGTATAACTGCCAGGTTGAAATTATTCTTGTTAACGACTACATCGAATCGATCAATATGTACACGGCGGGGCAGTTTGACGGCTGCACCATGACCAACATGGATGCCCTGGCCATTCCCGCAATTGGCGGGATTGACTCAACGGCATTGATTATCGGCGATTTCTCCAATGGCAACGATGGGATTGTGTTGCTGAATGGAGATTCCGTAAAAGATCTCAAGGGAAGGAAACTGAGAATCGTGGAATTGTCGGTTTCTCATTATCTTCTGACCAGGGCTTTGGAAATGAATGGTATGACAGAGCGCGACCTCACGCTCATCAATACGAGTGATGCGGATATTGCAGGTTTGTTTATTACCGAGTCGGAAAGAGATCCCAAGGCAGCGGTTTGTACCTGGAATCCGCCGCTTATGCAGGTCCGCAATGTCAAAGGCGCCAATCTCGTCTTTGACAGCTCCAAGATCCCGGGTGAGATTATCGACAGCCTGGTGGTCAGGTCAGATCTTCCGGACAACGCCAAAAAGGCGTTGGTCGGGGCCTGGTTCGAAGCCATGAGCATCATGTCCAGCCGCAGCAAGGAAGGCCAAAATGCGATCAAGGCCATGGCCAAGTTTGCCGGCGGCACCCTGCGTGAGTTCCAGGCACAGCTGAAGACGACTGCGATGTTTTATAAGGCCCAGGAAGCTGCTGATTTCGCCCGCAGCGCTAAAATCAAGGAAACCATGGAATATGTAAGGACCTTTAGCTTCGATCATGGTTTGTATGGAGAGAACGCACCGGATAAGGATGTTGTGGGAATCGAGTTTGCCGACGGCTCCGTGATCGGCGACAAGGGGAATGTGAAGTTGCGCTTCCCGGCCAAATACATGCAGATGGCCGCAGATGGTGACTTATAGTCCGTGTAGTAAACGCTCGCCCCGCTCCTGAGGAAATCCTCTGGAAGGGGGCGTGAGCCACTAGCACAACCATTAAAATCCGAAATTCGAAGCACGAAACACGAAACAAATTCCAATTTTCAAATACCAATGACGAAAATACCCAATTTTTTTGGACTCCATGCCCAGCCCGGACTGAAATTCAGTGTTTTTCTGGCGCTGTTGCCGTTTATCATACTTATCGCGGTATATCTTATATCTTCTGATTACCGGCATCGGCAGAATCCGAGAGACAAGCTGCTGCCCACGATCTCCAAGATGTATAGCGCCATGAAAAAAGCCGCTTTTGTCGAACACAAACGAACCGGCAAATACCAATTGTGGTCCGATACGGGCAACAGTTTGAGGCGGATCGGCATCGGATTGGGAGCCGCTGCATTTTGCGGTATGCTTCTGGGATTAAATCTGGGATTGATGCCCGGATTCAGGGCCCTGGGTCTACCCTTTATCACATTCATATCAATCATACCACCGCTCAGTATTCTGCCGATTCTCTTTATTACTTTTGGGGTGGATGAGTTGGCCAAGGTAGTGCTGATATTTATCGGAACCTTTCCCTTCATAACCAGGGATATGTATCTGGAAGTCCAGAAGATACCCAGAGAGCAGATAATTAAGTCGCTGACATTGGGAGCTTCGCAATTCGCCGTCACGTATCGCGTGATTTTTCCGCAGATTATTCCCAAGCTGATTGACACCGTCAGGCTCAACATGGGACCGGCCTGGCTTTTTTTGATTGCATCTGAAGCAATTGCCGCGACATCCGGTCTGGGTTACAGAATTTTTCTGGTTCGCAGATATCTTGCCATGGACACCATCATACCATACGTATTATGGATTGTTCTGATTGGCTTTACCGTGGACTGGCTCGCGAGAAAAACCATCCAATGGAAATATTCCTGGTATTTGCAGTCTGTAGGTTAGGGGAGCGGCCGAATGATTGATGCCATTAAAGAAAAAAGTTTGCTGTGGATCGAGGACGTATATAAGTCATATGGGGACAAAGTCGTCCTCGATGACATCGACCTGGGTGTTGAAGCCGGTGAAATTGTAACCGTGGTCGGCCCCAGCGGCTGCGGTAAATCCACCCTTCTCAGACTGATTCTCGGCCAGGAATTTCCCACCCGCGGGTCGGTATTGCTTGACGGCCAACCCATCGGGTTTGCTGATCCCACGAGAGGGATTGTGTACCAGAGATATTCCCTTTTTCGCAATCGAACCGTTCTGGGCAACGTCCTCGAGGGGCCGAGGTTGAGTCTGTCCTTTTGGGAGAGACGCAGACGGAAGACGGAAATCGTTGAAGAAGCCAAACATTTTCTTAAAAAGGTAGATCTGGCTTCCGATCTGGATAAATACCCCCATGAACTGTCGGGCGGAATGCGGCAGCGGGTTGCCATAGCGCAGTCGTTGATCATGAAGCCCAAAATCCTTTTGATGGATGAGCCCTTTGGGGCGTTAGACCCCAGTACCCGGCAAAGCATGCAACTTTTCCTGCTCGAGCTATGGGAAGATTTGGGCATGACAATTTTCTTTGTCACCCATGACCTTGAAGAGGCGGTCTTTCTGGGAACCAGGATCATTGTCCTTTCGCACCAGTATTTGGATGACAGGGGTGAATATCATAATGTCAATCGGGGCGCCAAAATTATTGCCGATCATCCACTCCCAGCAACAGCCAAGTCAGTGGACGTCAAAAAGACGGCCGAGTTTGGCGAATTAATCGAAGAGATTCGACTGGAAGTCGATGCGCGTCATAAAAAGCATGTCAAGGATTTCAATCTCAAACACCCGTTCTCCTGGCGGACGCTGGGGGAGGAAGAGCTGCGCTCCGAGGACACGGGCAAGCACGATTCCTAGTCCGGACCGCTCGCCGGAATGATATATCAGGGGTACTGGAGTATTGGAGTGCTGGAGTGCTGGAGTACTCCAATACTCCGGCGTTTCTCTCCGGGCAGCGCCTAATATCGATGACATGGCCTTGAAGACCACGATAAAGACCTAGGATAGATTGAAAGGATTTGACGTATGAAACCAAATGCGATCAGCAAGCAAATTCTTTTCGGATCCCAAAAAGCGGGCAAGACTTATACCTTTGACGAGGAACATGACAAGACCCGACCGGCCGATATGTGGTTTCAGGAATCCGATGAGGGCCTGATATCGTTCATCGTTTTTTATACCCAAGCGTGTCGCTGGTCGCGTTGTCTGGGGTGCAACCTGCCGTCTAAAGTTTCCCAGGATCATGTTTCCTTCAAGTCAATTATGGCCCAGATCGATCATGTCTTTGTTGATGATGAAGTTCGGTCGCGGGCATCACGAATCCGTAAAGTCATTATCAGCAATAATGGATCCGTGCTCGATGAAGATACGTTTTCCTCCACCGCGCTCATGTATCTGATTGCAAAACTGAATCTCCATTTCCCCAACTTATCCATTTTATCCATGGAATCGCGTCCGGAATACGTTGATCTGGAGGAGCTGGAGTTCATTGCAAGGGCCCTGGCCGAAGGCGAAACGCCGACCGAGCTGGAAATCGCAATCGGGTTTGAAGCCTTTGACAACCGCATCCGCAATGAGATATTCGACAAAGGCCTGAGCTTGGAAACCTTCGAAGACCTGGTAAAAAAAGTGGCGCCCTACGGCTTTCATTTGAAGTGCTATTTCATGCAAAAGCCGGTGCCGGGCATGAACGATGCCGAAGCTGTAACCGATATCAAAAATGCGATAGATTACCTGAGCCAAATCGTCCGGCAATACGATATCCAGATTAACATGCATCTCAATCCAACCTATGTGGCTGCGGGAACGGCACTGGAACCCGCCTTTCGGGAAGGCAGATATCGACCCCCGCTATTGGAAGACGTCGCTCAGGCGGCCGGTTATGCGAAAGGAAAATCGATTTCCATTTTTGTCGGACTTTCCGACGAGGGTTTGGCTGTTAAAGGGGGATCGTTTTTGCTGCCGGACAACCGGTCCCTGGTGGAAAAGTTCGAACTATTCAACTGCTCCCAGGATTTCAACCTTCTCGACGAGATTTGTAAAAACCGAAAACCAGGGCTGTAATGGAACTTGTCCCTGAGATATCGAGAGTCAAACGGCTGGTGGGATAGTATTGTAAATACCGGGGATAAATTAACGAATCTATGATCCAAAAAAAAGTAATCCGCATGGGCCTTTAAATGTTTATCAATTTCGGAGTGTTGGAGTACTGGAGTGCTGGAGTAATGTCTGAAGGTTGGATGTCTTCTCTTGATACCTCAATACTCCAGTACTCCATTACTCCAGGTTCGAGACATTTAATAAGTTCCTGAAACCTCAAATTCACTTTTTTTAGTTATAGTTGCGTAAATCAATTTGCCATATCCAAAACCAGGCGACCGGAAAGATTCCCTGTAGCAAGTCTGTTCAGGGCATGGTTAATGTCCGAAAAAGGAACCGGTTCTATGTTATGCGCAATTTGTCCGGTTTGGGCTATTTTGATAAGCTGTCTCAGCTCCTGACGGGTCCCATCGGCACTGCCTCTAATCCTGATTCCGTTTTCTATGACAAAGGCCATATCGAAAGAAACTTCACCTTTCGGCAACGCAATCAGCACGATAATTGCCCGGCTACCGGCCGATAGGAGCATTTGCCGCCAGGTATCCAACGACGGTGCGAAATTCAGGCAGGCGTCGGCGCCTCCCATTTGCTGAATGAAATTCGGTGGATCATCATCTGCGCGAACGATAAAATCGGCACCCAGATTCTTGGCATAATCCAGTTTCTCTTCATTGATATCGACGGCGACTACGCGGGCGCCATAAAGCTTTGCGAATTGAATGGCATAGTAGCCCAGACCGCCGCACCCGAATACGGCAACCAGTCGACCGGGTTCGATTTCCGCTTTGCGGACGGCGCTGTATGCCGCGACACCGGCACACATGAGGGGAGCAAATTCAATCGGATCTATCGCGTCTGGAAGCGGGGTCACCCAATTTTCCTGCATACATACATACTGAGCGAAACAGCCATCGTAATCAAAACCGGTGGCAGTCACTTCGGCACAGTGGGTTTCATGGCCGGTAAGACATTGTCGGCAATTACCGCATGTACTGTGCACATAGCCCCCACCGACACGAGTGCCAACCTCGAATCTGGGATGCGAGGATCCGTTCATTACAATTTGTCCAATGCCTTCGTGTCCAAGGATCAGGGGCAAGTCTTTTCCCGGGGCATGCTCGCCTTTCCAGATATGCAGATCCGTATGACAGATACCGCACGCCTCGAGCGCGACCAGCACTTCTCCGGGTCCGGGTTCGGGAATCGCAACGTCTCTAATTTGGAGCGGTGCGCCATGCTCAACAAGTAATGCGGCCTTCATGGTTTTTTTCATGGATATATTCTTTCGATTTGGTATCCGTTAAAGATCTCTTATGAAATGAATGACGAATGACGAATGTCGATTGACGAATGATGGAGTCGCTTCGCTCAGTCGTTTTAAAATGGACAGAATACCTTAAATCCAAAATCCGCATTCCAAAATCTAAAATTTGCTCTTTGAAGTTTCTTTTATTGATCAGACCGGTTGTCCTTTAGCCGGAGGCCGCCGCTCTTATGTTTTAACGGCGCCCATACTCTTTTGCACTTCGCCGTGTAATAATTTCATGATTTCCCGCTTCAGATCAATGAATTTGTCAGATGTCAACACATCGATATTACGGGGCCGTTCGATCATGATGTCAATCTCTTCGATCATACGTCCCGGTCGGGCCGACATGACGTATACATGATCTCCCAAAAAAATGGCTTCATCAATATCATGGGTGACGAACAATACGGTTTTATTGGAGTGCTCCCAAATTTTAACCAGCAGCTCTTGCATGATGGATCGGGTCTGGCTGTCCAAAGCACCAAAAGGTTCATCCATGAGCAGGACGTCCGGATCGTTTGCCAGCGCCCGGGCAAGCGCGACACGTTGCTGCATGCCCCCGGACAACTGCTTCGGGTAAGCATTTTCGAAACCGTCCAGACCCACTTCACTGAGAAAATGGGAGGCAATCCGGGCTCGTTCGGCGGCTGCAATACCTCTCAACTTTAAGCCGAATTCCACATTTTTAATTACATTCAGCCACGGAAACAATGTGTAGGTTTGAAACACCATCCCCCGGTCTTTTCCCGGGCCTTTAATGATCTGGTCTCCTATTTTGCATAAGCCGGTGGTCGGGTCATTTAATCCCGCAATGAGGTAGAGCAGACTCGATTTGCCGCAGCCCGAAGGGCCGACGATCACGGCGAATTTTTTATCCTCCAGTTCAAAGGAAATATTCTCCAGGGCGGTGACCGTCTGCCCGGGTTTCTCTCCAAAAACCAAGGTAACATCTTCGACACTGACGCGCGACATAAGGCTTAAATCTTCTCACTCCAGGGTAAAAGCCATCCTCTCAGAAAATTGAACAGCTGATCTGTAATCAATCCAAGAATCCCAATGACAAAAATCCCGACAAATATAACTTCCGGGTGCAAACCTCTCATGGCCTGCAGGATCATGTACCCCAGCCCGCTGTCGGAAGCCACCAGTTCAGCCACGACAAGATAAGTCCAGGCCCAACCCATGGTAACCCGCAGAACATCCATCACGCCGGGCAGCGTGGCAGGTACCAAAACCTGGGAGACAACCTGGCGGCGAGTGGCGCCAAGCGTATACGACACATTAACGAGATCACGGGAGACCTGTCCGGAAACGTCTGCAACCAAAATTATCTGCTGAAAAAATGTTCCGATAAATATAACCGTAATTTTCTCTTCAAATCCGATGCCGATCCACAGTATCAGCAAGGGAATCATGGAAGTAACCGGAAGATACCGGACAAAGTTGATCAGGGGTTCGATGGTGGCAGCCACGATTCTGAAACTGCCCATGAAAATTCCAAGCGGAATAGCCGGCAGGGTTGCCAGCAAAAAGCCGGTATAAATAACAGCCAGACTGGACAGCGTGTGTTCGGCCAGACTGCCATCCATCGTGAGTTCATACGCCGACCACAAGACCAGGTGCGGAGCCGGCAGAAAGTCCGGTCGCACAAGGCCGCCGTAGGACAGTAAGCACCAAAATAAAATTAAGGAGATCCCGACAATGCTGCTGATAGATATATATAAACTTTTGGGAATCTCCTTTTTCGGCGCACAGTATACTTCGATGAATTTGCGGATCATAAGTTTACTGATTGATAAACTTTTGTACGATTATATCACCGGGTTTGGCGTCAACCTGAACTCGACCGAAACCGGACCAGATATCGAGCGCAAATTGCACCGTCTTGTAAAGCGTTCCCGGATTGTCGGGGGTACCGAAAAGCGCCTGATTTTTCTCAATCGTCAAATACTCGATACCCGGCAGGGTTTCGGCGAACACGGCCGGATCTTTTAGCCAACCGCCGACGCCTTTGGCCATAATTTTATGGGCCTCAGGCGGGTTTTCCTCAATGAAATCCAAAGCTCGCTGCCAGGCACGAACAAAGGCCTTTAGCTCTGCCTCACGGTTTTTCATGGTTTCTTCACGCACCGCAACGACATCAACGATCAGGCCCGGTCGCTGGGAGCTGTCTATGAGTACATGGCCATGGTCCTTGGATGCACCCTGTGACAAGTGGGGTTCCCAGGTTACGGCTGCATCGACGCGCTCTGCAACGAAGGCAACGCCGGCATCCGTTGCGGTCATATTAACCATTTTAATGTCGTCCTGACTGAGATTGATCTCGCGCAGCAATGCATTTAGAAAAAATTGTGATACGGATCCGACTTCGCAGGCCACTTTTTTCCCTTTAAGTTCCGCAACTGATTTTATATCCTTGTTGGAAACGATCCCGTCCCCCCCCTTGGAGTTATCCACCGCAAGGATGTAATACAGCAGATTCCCGGGTTTCATGTAGATGGGAAACTCATCCGCGGTCGATGCGACCGCATCAATTTTACCCGCCATCAAGGCGCCCATTTTCAACGAGGTATTTTCCATGATGATCAACTTGACATCAACCCCTTCTTCTTTGAAGTAGCCTTTGTCTCTGGCAATATAAAACGGTCCATATCCCACCCAGGTGGAGTGGGCCAATTTAAGCGTTTTGGCCAGGGTTTGAGGAGCGGCAAGTGAAAATACGATCAGCATTACGACAAGCATTTGAAAGAAGAATTTATAAGACCTTTTCATAACAGCCCTCCTTTTTTATGTTGATTGACAGCCGGTGCGGCCTTTTTTCAATAACACGGATCAGGTGCGTCAATAATCGCCTAATCATGCAACCACAGATAAAAAGTCATTGCAACAATTAATTATCCAACCCGGACAAGCCGGAATTGAAGAATAACGAAGGACGAATTGTGGTATCGCTTCGCTCTGTCTATCATACTAAAATGGATAATCTAATTTTTAGCTTGTTAGAAAGTTGACGCCAAAATTTATCTTCGTAAACACCTTTATACCAGAGGATTACAAAGAAACAGAAAAATATTTTGCGGTTTTTGCGCAAAGCTAAATTGACAACTGTCTATTACCCAATACCTAACCCGGATAAACCGGAAATACGAAACTCGAAAATCGAAATGCGAAACAAATCCGAAATTCCAAAATTCAAATGTCTCAAACAAAATTACCGTCGTGACAAAGTTGAATTCAATTCAGTTCTTTGTAAATGCTTGTTCGTTAGTGCTTTACAAAGATACCAACAAATGTTTTGAACAATTTGCGCAAAACTGAGTTGGTAACTGTCTAATACTAATACCCAATACCCGGTACCCAGTAGCTAATACCCAATACCCAATACCTATTACCCAATACCCAATACCCAATACCCAATACCCAGTACCCAATACCCAATACCGAATACCCAATCTCACTTCCCTTCCCGCTCATAGGGAATTCCGGCCGAAGCCGGCGGATTGGCCTTGCCGACGATGCCGATCAGCGCCAGTATCGAGGCCACATAGGGCAGCATCGTAAATATCTGGTAAGGAACTTCAGGATGATAAAACTGCAGCCGCAGTTGCAGGGCTTCGCAGGCTCCGAACAACAGGCAGGCTAGAAATCCGCCGATCGGATTCCAGCGGCCGAGGATAATGGCTGCCAGGGCGATAAATCCTTTGCCGGCACTCATGTGTTCGGTAAATAAAAAAACCTGGGAAAGCACCAGGTGGCATCCCCCCAGACCCGCCAGCAGCCCACTGGCCATAACGCAGGCATAGCGCATGGTAAAAACCGAAACCCCGGCCGTATCCGCCGCCCGCGGATACTCGCCCACCGCCCGGATATTCAAGCCCCACGGGGTGTAGAACAGCAGCCAGTATAGCAGCGGAATGGCGGCATACATGAGATATACCAGAAAGTCCTGATGAAAAAAAACGGTCCCGATTAAGGGTATTTTCGACAGCAGCGGGATGGCAAAGGGCTTAAACCCCGGCAGCGACATGGTCGTGGCCTTGACGCCGAAAACCACCCGCGAGAGAAAGGAGGTCAATCCAATGGCGAACATATTGATGGCAATTCCGGCCACCAGCTGATTGACGCGTAGCGAGACGGCCAGTACAGCCAAGAACAGCCCGCCGGCAACTCCGAAAAGGCCGCCCATTATAACGCCGCCCAATGGCGTGTTCATCAGGAAAGCACCGACCGCCGCGCCGAAGGCCCCCAACAGGATCATGCCTTCCAGGCCGATATTGTAAACCCCGCTGCGTTCCGACAGCATCCCGCCGATGGTGGCAAATGTCAACGGCACGGCCATCCGCAGGCTGCTGCCCAGGAAATCGGTAATTACGGTTAGACTAAACAGACTTTCCATGTTTCTAGATATCGTTCCTCAGTCTAAATAAGGCTCCGTTGCTCAGCTATTAAAAATCTGCGAGGTAGTGAAAGATTCAGGAATTCAGGGATTGAGGAATTTAGGAATTGAAGGAATCCTCTCTATTCTAATTGGTTGAAATTCTCCCCTAATCCCTCAATACTTATAAAATCCGCAATCCGCATTCTGCAATCCGCAATCGGCGCCCCCTATTCCTAAATCCCTCAATCCTTAATAAATCCGCAATCCGCATTCCGCAATCCGCAATCGTGGCCCTCAATCCCTAACAAATCCGCAATCCGCATTCTGCAATCCGCAATAGTCGCCCTCAATTCCTCAATTCCTAAATCCCTCAATTCCTAAAATCCATCAATCCCTATCAAATCCGCAATCCGCATTCCGCAATCCGCAATCGTCCCCCTCAATCCCCCAATCCCTAAATTCCTCAATCCCTTAATCCCTTAATCCTTCCCTCATTTCTTTTGCCGCATCCCGGCGCCGCTTCAGGATTCTGGCCCAGAAGCTTTCGTTGTATCGAATAGCTAGTCCTGCTGCGATGAATATCACCACCAGTCCCTTGATCGCCTCCACTACGGTGGTCTCGACCCCCACGGCCCGCTGCATGATATTGGCGCCGGCTTTCAGGCCCGACAAGAAAATGGCTGCCACCGGCACCCATACCGGGCTGCCGGCGGCCAGAAAAGCCACCACGATGCCGTCGAAGCCGTATCCGGCACTGAAGTGATGAAACAAGCGATATTTAAGTCCCAGCACCTCAAAGGTCCCCGCCAGCCCAGCCAGCGATCCCCCCAGCATCATGGTCAGGAAGATGCTGCGTCGCACGGAAATGCCCGCATAGCGGGCCGCAGTTGGATTTTTGCCGACAGTATCCAGGGAAAAGCCGAAGGATGTGTATCGAAAAACAAGAATCAGGATGATGGCAAACATCAAACCCACCGCCACGCCCAAATGGGCGTCGGTGCGCGGCAGCAAAATCGGCAGCCACAGGGCCTCCCTGATTTCCGGAGAGTACGGATACGGGGCGCCTTCGGCCAGCATGGGCCCGCTGACGAAATAATTGACCAGGTCGATGCCGACATAGTTCATTAGCAGGGTGATGATGACTTCGTTGATTCCGTGGAAGGCCTTGAGATAGCCTGGAATCGCCCCCCAGACGGCTCCGCCGAGCATACCGGCCGCAATACAGACCAATATGTGCAGCCAGCCCGGCATTTCCGGCAGGTAAAGCGCCGCCACCGTCGCGAGCAGCGCGCCCAGATAGATCTGCCCTTCGGCGCCGATGTTAAATTGTCCCACCCTCAACGGCAGCAGGACCGCCAGTCCGGCCAGTAGAATCGGCGACATTTTAACCAGGGTGGTAGCAAAGCCGTAGTAGTCAAAAAAGGCGCCTTTAAACAGCGCCTGATAGGCAGTGATGGGATTGGAGCCGGAAATCACGATCAGGACCGCGCCGACCATCAGGGCGGCCAGCACCGCCCAAAGGCTCTTTAACATGAATATGATTCGAACTGCTTTAAGCATTAGATGGTTACCGGAAATCTTCACTATTGACCGTCTCGTAAAAAGTCAAAAAACGACCTGTTGACGAGAGTGTTTAGTATTTGGTGTTTAGTGTTTAGTGTTTAGTGGTATAACATCCTGATATGACGTTCGAAGTGCTGTACCAAACACCAAACACGAAACACCAAACACATGATGAATTCAGCTTTTTACGAATTCATCATTCTTCAATTCCAAGCGCCCCCGACATCAGCATGCCGAGTTGCTCGGCCGTTGCCTCGGATGGATGAAGCATGCCGGTGATTTTGCCCCCGAACATTACGGCAACGCGATCGGAAACCGCCATCAGGTGCTCCAATTCCGTGGAGATGTAAAGAACGGCTTTCCCGCGGTCACGCTGCTGCAGGATCATTCGTTGGACAAACTCGATGGCCCCCACGTCAAGCCCCTTGGTGGGCTGCATAGCAATCAGAATTCGGGGGTCCGCCTCCAGCTCCCGGCCAAGGATCAGCTTCTGCTGGTTGCCGCCGGAAAGAAACTGGGCCGGCTGGTGGATCGACTGCAATCGCACGTCATATTTTTCGACGATTTCCCGGGCATGGGCCTGAATGAACCCAGCGTTCATTAAACCGGATTGGGAAAAGGGCTTCCGATTGAAGTCGCGCAAAGCAAGATTGGCGGCAGCCGGGTAATCGAGCACCAGGCCCGTGTTCTGGCGATCTTCCGGAATGTAGCCGATCCCGTGCACCTGCTTGCGCCGGCGGATGCCGGCGCCGGAAATGTCGCTTCCATAGATCCGGATGATGCCCCCTTCGAGTGGACGCAGACCGGTGATGACTTCAGCCAACTCGGATTGTCCATTGCCGTCTACACCCGCAATGCCCAGAATTTCGCCGGCGTGCAGGATGATAGAAATCCGATCGAGAGCCCGGATACCGCGATCGTTCAAAGCACTGACTTCCGACATCTCCAGCGCAATCTCCCCGATTTCGCCATCTTTGCGGCCAAAATCGAAAATGACATCCCGGCCCACCATCAACTTGGCCAGTTCATTAACCGTTGTCTCCTTGACCGGCAGTTCGGCGGTTACATTGCCCTGCCGCAGAACCGTCACCTGGTCGGCGACCTGCATGACTTCTTCAAGTTTATGGGTAATGAAGATGATCGTGTGCCCCGCATCGCGCAGTCGTTTGAGACCGTTTAAGAAGGCATCGACTTCATGGGGGGCCAAAACGCTGGTTGGCTCATCCAGAATCAACAGCTCGGCTTCGCGATACAGGGCTTTGAGAATTTCAACCCGCTGCTGCATACCCATCGGCAGCTTCCAGATGGGCTCCTTGGGATCGATTTCAAATCCGAATGAATCGCTGAGCTCGCGCACCCGCTGTTCGTGTTCGGCGAGATGCAGCGACGCCTTTTGTCCTTTTAATCCCAGAATGATATTTTCGGTAACGGTCAGGGAGTTCACCAGCATAAAATGCTGATGGATCATGCCGATGCTGTTTTCGATGGCTTTACGCGGATTATCGATGGGCACATCACGGCCGTCAATCTCGATCCGGCCTTCGTCCGGTTGATAAAGGCCGAACAGCACGTTCATCAGCGTCGTCTTGCCGGCACCGTTTTCGCCCAATATGGCATGGATGCTGTTTTTGTCGACGTGCAGACTGACGTTGTCAAGGGCTTTGAAATCACCAAAGCTTTTGGTTACCCGGTCGATGACAAGATGGTGCATATGATCTATCCGCAGGATTGAATTCAGTTCGGATCGGTCTTTTCCGAGCCCGCAGCGGCCGGTTAAGCTTAGACTCGCGTCAAAGGAGTAATGGAGTGTTGGAGCGTTGGAGTGTTGCTAAAAATAATTCTGAACACATGATGGTCATTAGGGTTATTTGCTCGCACAAATTAAAATTTGCTTTTACCTGACCAACTTGATCCAACAAATGTTCATATTGCAACCGGCCCTAAAACACGGCATATTGTCCTCGACCTCATGCTCAGCAATCACTCCAACACTCCGGTACTCCACTACTCCAACACTCCAATACTCCAACACTCCAGTTTTTACGGTTTTACTTCCCCCGTTTTGACTCGCTCCAACAACCGGGCCGCTTCGGTTCGAACTGATTCCGGTACGGACGGATGATAGGTTCCGATATTGAGGACCTTGGGGTAATTCAGGTCCCAGAGGTAGTCCTTGCCTTCGAGTCCCTTGCCGTCCTTGACGACCGAAAACAGCTCGACCATGGCCTGACGCCAATTGACAATGGCCGAATTTAAAATAATGTCGGGCCAATCGCTGTAGGCATCATAGTACATGCCGATGGCATAGACGCCTTTTTCCTTGGCAGCCTGCAGGCTTCCGATGGTGGCATTGTCCATGGTGGGGAAGACGACGTCGGCACCCTGGTTAATCTGGTTGAGGGCGGCCTCCTTACCCTTGGCGATATCGTCCCAGTCGTTGGTCCAGGCAATGGACGTTTTGCCGTCAGCGCGGGCCATTTTGAATCCGGCACCAAACGTGTCGCCCAGTTCGACGTATTTTTTTAGCTTCTGGGCGCAGATATAGCCGCCTTTGCCGGTCTTGCTCATCTTGCCGGCAATGTAGCCCACGACAATGCCGATTTGTTTCAGATCGATGCCCACCGTGGCGACATTTTTTGCAGGCGTGATGCCATTGTGAACAATGAACATGACCTCCGGATATTTGCGGGCCACCCGGGAGGCGGCTTCCTGGAATTCCCCGCCGTGCCCGATGACATAGTGGTAACCCCGGCGGGCATAATCGGCCATGGCCTCGGCCTGATCGGGCTGGGGGACCTTTTCACTGTAGGCGACCTCGAAGCCGAGTTCGTCCTTGACCCGCATCAGGCCTTCATAGCCGGCCTGGTTCCAGGATTTATCCGAAATGTTGCCGGGTAGAACCATGGCAATTTTTACGTTCTCAGCCAGGGCCTGGCCGGTCAGCGCCACCGCGCAAAGAACCACAACCATCAACACACTCATTTTCATAATTTTCATGGTGCACTCCTTATTTTGTTGGAATATTCTTGATCCGAATTCACCAGACTTAAGAGATTGAATTCATCGCGGTTAAAAACCGCTCCCACAAGCCAAATCGAACTTCCGTCATGAGTCCTGTGTAGTCTGCCTTCTGACTCCTGACTCACAAAGGTTTTTCAATCCGCAATCCGCATTCCGAAATCCGCAATCGAAACTCTGTTTTCTGAATTCTGTCCTCTTTATTCTGACGTCTGTCTTCTGTCCTCTGACATCTGTCCTCTGTTTTAGAACCCTTCCACCTGCTTCGGAAAGTAATCCTCGCACCCGCCTTCGCGATACACATCGGTGGTGGCGCAGTGCAGCGCGCCGCCGAAAGGATAAGCGTCTCTAAACGGCACTTCGACAATCTCAAAACCGAGCTTGTCCAATTGTTCCTGCTGATGGACTTCGCTGGCTTCGACGCAAATGGTTTTCGGATCCAGCACGAGCACATTCATCGAGAGCCAGACACTGGAATAGCACAGCGGCGGTGGATTCTCATGAGCCGGTTGGGCGGCCTCGACGATTTCCCAGCCGTTGATTTCAAACAGCTTGCGGTGCTCAGGCCGCACCTTGCGGTTCGGATTGTTCAGCAGCAGACCGGGACGCAGCGGAACGAACGTGCAGTCGATGTGAATCGGGTAAGGATCTCCCGGAAAATTCATGGCATGGATCCGCAAATCCGGAAAATGCCGCCGCAGCCAGTCGATACCGGCCAGGTTGGCGGTAAACCCATGCTGCACGATGATGTCCTTGCCCATGCGCGCCAGTTCGGCCGCATCGAAAAGGGGCTCGACCTCGGTGGTCACGAAATCCCGGGCCGCCGTTAATTTAAGCCGGTCTTCAATCGTCATCACGCGGCTGAGATACCCTTCCTTGTAGGAGGCATCCGTCAGCCGCGGTTTGGGGGCCGCCTCCCAGCGCATGTTGGGATCTTCTTTGAAATACTGTTCGAGCAGGGGCCGGTAGCACAGATATTCGAACCAGCGGCAGCGGTAGGACATGGTGGCCTCCAGCATTTCATTGCCGACCGTGGCAACAACATCCCGTGGCGGCATGCAGCCGAACAGCGATTCGGTTTCAAAATCCGGTGTTTGGGCCCGTTGGCTGAAATCGAGCGGCGTGGGGCGATCCACCCGAACACCTCGCTTTCTGAGGATATCGGCAAAGTTGTCAAGTTGAACATTGGCCTTATCCACTGTTTCCTGGGGCCGCGGGCCCCACTTGCCCTTCATGTCGCTGTCTAACGGGACTTTGCATTCCACCGCCGGCTCCGGCGGCGGGATCATGCAACCGTCGGCCACCCCGACGATGACATGCTTTAACGGGTCCCACTCATTCCAGGAATTAACAACAGTTTTAGCTTCCTCCGCCATAATAGATATCCTCCTTGTGCTAAAGAACTGATAAAGTAATTGGTTCCAGGTTCAGGGTTCAAGGTTTAAAGGTTTTAAAATGTTGATATCCAATTTTTATAACAATCGGGTAAGCCGGGTGATTTTTCTGACTTGGAGGTCACAGTCTTTCATAGTGTTGCAAACCACAAATCAAATATCATTGCAATAATTAATATGTATAAATCGACTACGGAAAATGGCGAAAAGGAAGGTGGTCCGTCTTTGTCGCATATATGGAGAAATGGGAAACTGAACTTATTGACAAATTATGGATAGAACAATTCATCGATCAAGGCTTGACACCGAATAGTTCTTTTTTTGATTATGTTTTTCAAATTCGCCAATAAAGCATACAACATATTGTATATCTTCTCCTATTGACATACAACTTAACCGAATGTATGTAAACAGCAAGAAGGTGAATGCCGGATCGGATTGGTCAAATCAACCGGCCATTGTGCTGCAGCATGATAATAAACGGACTGCAGCGGTTTTTTTTAGATTAACGGAAGGACGATCGATAGAATGCCCTATTATAACAACGATACGGTTTACCAGACCCAGGCCCATGCACTGGATGGCTGTTATACTGTCGATAGGCTCAAGCCGCTGGCAGGAATGATCTGCGATGGTATTCCGACGCGCAAAGCCGAACTCATCGACGCCATCATCGGCGCGATGGGGGGTGAAAAAATCAAGGGCGTGTTTGACAGGTTAGACCGAATCGAACAGCTTATCGTCGCGGAAGCCGTTTTTGCGCCCGATGGGACAGTGGATTTTCGAAAAATCACCGCAAAATACCAACCCTCGTCCGGCAAGCGCCAAGGATCCGGAGACATGAGCGGCGGCGATCTGTTAGACCTTTTCATCTACAATAGACAAGTGCCGGTTGATATGCGCGACCGGTTAAAGACTTTCGTACCCATGCCAGAACCAGATCGCATTAAATATGTCAACAAACTGCCCAATTCGGTTGAATCCAATTTTGAGGGGGAGCCCGAACTTCCCTTGAAGATACGCAAGACCGCCCTGGCTGCTATACACAATCTGGAAGTTGTCCTGAGACTCATCGACGGCGGCAAGCTCAGGGTAAGCCCGCAAACAGGCCGGCCCACGTCGGCAACCGTCAAAACCCTGACCAAACGTCTGCATGAAGGCGACTGGTACAATGCGTCGGACGTGGTCGCCGAAGTCGGTGCCATCCAGGCCTTTGCCTGGCCGCTGATTGTCCGGGCCGCCAATCTGGCCCGGGCCGACGGCAGCAGCCTTAAGCTGACCAAAAACGGGCACAAGGCGCTGGACGGAAACCGGCCGCAGGTGATTAAATCCGCCTGGAAGAAATGGGCGAGCAATAAAATCATTGATGAATTCAGCCGCATCAATGAGATAAAAGGGCAAAAGTCCTCCCGTGGACGCACCCTCGCGGCGGCTTCCAAGCGCAGACCGCTGATCAATGAGGCCATGAGCCAATGTTTGCCCGGAAAGTGGGTCAAGGTCGAGGAACTGACCCGCTTCATGCAGTCAATGGGTTTGGATTTCCAGGTCGCCCGCTATCCCTGGAAACTTTATATCGGCGACTCCCATTACGGTCATCTTGACGGTTACGGCAGTGAATCAATCCTCAGAAGTCGTTATCTGATGGCTTTCCTGTTTGAATACGCCGCTACCTTGGGCCTCATCGATGTGGCCTTTACCCATCCCGCCGGGGCGCTGGCGGACTTTCACTATTTTTGGGGAGCCGATAATCTCGAATATTTAAGCCGTTATGACGGCCTGAAATATTTCCGTTTAAACCCACTGGGCGCGTATGTACTGGGTCTGAGCGACCGCTTTGATCCGCCCGCATTTAAGCCCCGGCCGGTCATGACGGTGCTGCCCAACCATGAGATCGTCATCACGGATGCGGTTTCCCTGTCACCGGCCGATAAACTGTTTTTAGACAAGATCGGCCAAAAGGCCTCATCATCCCTATGGCGCCTCACGCTGGCGACCCTCTTGGCTGCCGCCCAAAACGGAACGGACCCCAAGCAGGTGCGGGCATTTCTCGAGTCCCGGTCGTCGCAGCCCCTGCCGGAAACGGTCATCCAATTGCTGAATGATGCCGTAGTGCGCTCAACCCGGCTGTCTTACAGCGGACGCGCGCACTTGATTGCATGCAAGGATCCAATCCTGGTTCAACTGATATCTTCAGACCGCAAAGCGTCCAAACTGTGCCTGGCGGTTGCCGGCGAATATATAGTCGTGCTGCCCGGCAAAGAAAAAGAATTTATCAAGACCGTGGCCGATATGGGGTATATCGTACCACAATTCAGAGAGCAGATATGACAACTTACGATCCCGCAAACCCGTTAATCGTGCAGAGCGATCATACCGTACTGGTGGAAGTTGACAGCCCGCGCTATGAGGCCGCCCGCAACGAACTGGTGAGGTTCGCGGAACTGGTAAAGTCCCCGGAGCACATTCATACCTACCGCATAACCCCCCTTTCCATTTGGAACGCCCGTGCCGCCGGTATTTCAGCCGCTGAAATCAGCGCGGGGCTTTGCCGGTTTTCAAAATACCAGGTTCCCGAACATGTGCTGGTGGAAATCAACGATTTTGCCTCGCGCTTCGGCCGATTGCGCATACGGGTCGATGCAAGGGGGCTTATCCTTTGCGCCGATACCCAACCGCTGGCGGCCGAGATCGCCCACAGCAAGACGGCCGCCGGGCTGCTGTCGGACAGGCTGTCGGACACGGAATTTCGCATTCATCCCCTAAACCGCGGCAAAATCAAGCAGGCCTTGATCAAAATCGGTTTCCCGGCCGAAGATCTGGCGGGCTATACCCAGGGGGCGCCGGTTCGGTTTGCGGTCCGGGACACCACCCGGCTCGGTGAAGAATTCCGGTTTCGTCCCTATCAGCAACAGGCCGCGGATACCTATTACGCCGGCGGCAGCGAACGGGGTGGGGCCGGAGTGATCGTGCTGCCGTGCGGTGCCGGGAAAACCATCGTGGGCATTTCCTGCATGCAAAAACTGCAGTCCTCGACCCTCATATTGACCACCGGCGTTACCGCCATCCGGCAATGGAAAGCGGAACTGCTGGATAAGACCGACCTGACCGATGAGGATGTCGGTGAATATAGCGGCGCCGCCAAGACCATCCGCCCGATTACCATCGCAACCTACCAGATCATGACCTACCGTCCGGATAAGGAAGGCGAATTTCCGCATCTTAACCTGTTTGACGATCACAACTGGGGCCTGATTATATATGATGAGGTTCACATGCTGCCGGCGCCGGTTTTTCAGGTGACGGCGGGTCTGCAGGCCCGCCGGCGATTGGGCCTGACGGCCACCCTGGTCAGGGAAGACGGCAAGGAGGATGATGTTTTCGCCCTCATCGGCCCTAAGAAAGTCGACGTACCCTGGAAAGATATGGAAGATCAGGGCTGGATCGCCAGGGCCAAATGCTGTGAAATCCGCCTGCCGCTGCCGGGCGATCTACAGATGCCTTATGCTGTGGCCGATAAGCGCAAAAAGTTCCGTATTTCATCGGAAAACCCTGCCAAACTGCAGCTGGTGCGCAAGATTCTGCGTCTTCACCAGGACAAGCAGATTCTTTTAATTGGCATGTACATCGATCAACTCAAAAGCATTGCGGTGGACCTGAAGATTCCTATTATCACCGGCGCCACCTCGCAGCGCCGCAGGGATGAGCTTTACGGGCGTTTTAAAGAAGGCCGCATCACGATCCTGGCGGTTTCCAAAGTGGCCAACTTCGCGGTCGACCTGCCGGATGCCGCCGTGGCCATACAGATATCGGGAACCTTCGGTTCCCGGCAGGAAGAAGCCCAGCGGCTGGGAAGAATCTTACGGCCGAAAGCGGGTGAAAATCAGGCCCATTTTTATTCCCTGGTGACACAGGATACGGTGGAGCAGGATTTTGCGCTAAAACGCCAGCTTTTTTTGTGTGAACAGGGATATGCCTATCGGATAGAAACCGGCTCCGAATTTTAAGCCCATTTTTGTTCCTCTACAAGGTGAGTGCAATTTTAGATTTTAGATTTTGGATTTTGGATTTTAGATTTAAGGAATTCTGCCTGTCTTGGGCATTTGTGTCGAACGGTCCATTATAATTGATAGAGCGCAGCGATTCCAACAATCCGCAATCCGCAATCTAAAATCCCAAATTATAACTCGTGACCAAATAAGAATAAAAACGGGTAAAATTGTAAATGCAGATTTTGCATATATTCACCACCTCATGCTGAAACCACCCGATATGCGAACAGAATGCTGGAGACACCGTGGATAAAGATCAGATATTCAAAAAGATGTGCCGGGTTGAACTGAACCAGGCCGATATGAAGGCGATTTGTAAACTGCGGGCCCTGCCGCCGGCCTGTTTGCAATCACGCACACTCCTGGAGCATCATTTTCTGAGCGATACCGGCATCGAAAAAGCCTTGGCCGCCTTGGACCCAAGGGAGGTTCTTTGTCTTCATTTGCTCAATGCCACCGGCCGTGAAGAAGATATCGAGTTTTTTACGCGCCTTTACAAAAAAGCCCATCCCGGTTCGTATCATCATACCTTCACCGAACAATACCGAACCGTTTTTTCAGCGGTCAAGGACCAGCTGGTCCGCAAAGGGCTGCTGCTGTTTGCCGAAGCGCCCAAAGACCCGTGGCAGAAAACCGTCAAATTGGAGCGGCTGCGATTCATGTTTCCGGCCGAATTTGCGGTTTATTTACCGCCGCCGGTCAAACCGCTGCAGGTTGCGGCATCCGGGGGCAATATACGCCGAATTGACTTTTTGCGGCAGAAACTGGCCGAAATGATTGAAACCCCGCCGGCATCGCCGTCCCGATCACCCGGAAAGGAGGAAAGGCTGCATATCCGTGATCAAACCCTTTTTCTGGGTAAAGGCCCCTTTAGCCTCAAACGGCTGCGAGGCTGGATCGGATCGCGCTGGGGAAAAGTCGTCGAAGTCGACCCTCAGCCGGACAACAGTCCCCTGTCGCCGGTGGATCTTATCGAGTATGCCTTATCACTATTAGGGGAAAACCAATGGGCCGATGCAGACGAATTGTCGGCCTTTTTTAAGATGGCGTACCCCGGCGCAAAAAAGCTGCCGGATGCCCGTAAAGCGTGTGAAAAAGGATGGCAATACGGCTGTCTCGAGAAACTCAGCCTGGATGGTAGAACAGTCTACCGCCGGGCGGCGCCGGACCCGAACCATGATGTCCTGGATCCCGCTGCTTTTGTGTCCGTCAAAACTGACGAGTTTTTCGAAATCGACCTTAAGCACATCCCCTTTGAAGCCCTGGAGAGCATTTGTAAAACATGCAAACTGCACGTCTCCAAAAAAAAGCTTTTGGCGCAACCGGACCTTGTCCTAATCAGCTATGCTTCAAAACAAATGGCATCGTCGCCGGTCCTTAACTGGCTGCAAAAAAATCACAAACTCTTTGGACAAATTGTCGCGACGATTAAGAAAAGAGAAGGTAAAACCATTGTCCACGACAACCTTATGATCGCCGCAGTTAACGATCTAAGCCTGAGGGTGCTGCTGGAAAAGAAATTCAGCGTTTCAAAACAGGTAGTCACCCTCTCGGACAAATTTATCTCCTTTCCGCTAAACCTGCTGCCCGAAATTGAAAAAATCGTCATTAAATCCGGCCATGCCGTAAAATACGTAGATGCCGATGAATAAAATAGAGCTGGAAAAAGCCGATCCGAAAAACCTGACAATCGTAATCAATCCCAACGATGTGCGCAAAGATCTGCATGCCTTTGCATGCTATTGCCGCGATTATGAAATTAAGCGCGCACACCGGGACAACTCGCTGCCCAAAGTCCATCTGACACGCCTGGCCAAAATGATGTCCAATCTTCAACTGATCGAAGCGGTGAGATGGGGAGGCGGCAGCCATTGGATCGATTTGATCGATCGCCTCAACCTGCAACTCGAATTCATCGATTACGCCACCGAGGGAGTTTACGCCGGCTATTCCAGCACATCGGAATCCTATCCGGATAATTACATCGAATTTTGGGATGAAATCTATAATCAATATCTGAATCAATCGCTGCAGGAACAGGAAGATCAAATACTGCAGGCCCTGGTGGATGAGACCGATCCCTGCCTGAGTGAGTTTTTTGCCGAACACCCCTTGAGTACCTTGAATAGATTCACCAGTTTCGGATGTGCCACGGGAACCGTGAAACGCATCAATTTTCCCAAAGTGCGATCCTATCTGCTTGAATTGATAGCAAAATGCCGGGCCGGGGTCTGGTATCGTACGGACTCCCTGATCGCGTATCTAAAGCGCTATAACCCTTTTTTCCTGATTTCGAATAAAATTCCGTTTAGGAGATCCGAATATACAAAAGACCGTTATCACAATTTCTATGAAGCAAAACCTGGGGAACACTTTAACAGATCCCGGATTCGGGAGAACTCGAAAGACCGATTTGAAAGGGTTGAAGGACGGTTTGTGGAACGTTTTCTGGAGGGAATTCCTTTGGCCCTGGGCTATGTGGATGTGGCCTACACCGATAAAAAAGACACGGTTTCTCCGTCAATCGGCAAGCTTCAGGCCTTTCGGGTTACCGATCGGGGTGCATGCGCCCTGAACCGAGCCATCAAGGAAGCGGACATCACCCTGCTGCCCAACTACGAAATACATATCGATTCCCTGTTCTATCCCGCCCGCCAGCTGACTCGGCTTATGGAGCTGTGCGACGTTGTCCACGAAGATACCCATACGGTTTTAAAACTGGTTAAAAAGAAGGTGATTAAACTGCACGCCGCCGATGCGGCGCTAAATGTCAACGACCTGTTCAAGGAGCTTGGTATTCGCGCCATCCCGGCAAATGTGGCAAAAGAGCTTACCGCCTGGGCCGGTCAGGCCGATAATTTCGTCGTTTATCGAGGCTTTGGCCTTTTGGAAGGAAAGGTGGATAAGGCTGCGGCTAATCGATTTGCGGCCGTCTCTATCGCAGCGGATGCCCAAATTGTCCGGCAGCCCCATAAACTATTCGAGCAACTGGAGCAGGCCCAAAAAATTCCGGCCTTTGTCAAACATTCCGACCGTGCCTTTAAGTCCCTTGGGGTTAACTTCCTGAGCAAATTCAGCGACAAAAAGCGCACCAAGAAATCAGCTTCCCGTAAAAAAAGAAAATTCACACTCAAACGCACCGTCCATGTGATTCTGGAATTTCCGGATAAGGCAATGTTTGAAGCATTTACAAACGCGCTTCTGGACAAGGGCCATGCCCTGGACACGAACAAACAGGCCCGCACCGTTTCCTACTCCCAAAAAGATGAGACCCTAATTAATGACGTATTGAATTCAATGAAGAAGGATTTTCCCGCGGTAATAAATAACGCGTGAGGACGGGATTGAGCCGGCCTCACGCATTGTTTCACTTCAACTTAATGAGTGATCACATTTATTACCCTCATTTCGCCACCAGAAACATCTTTATTGGGCATTTTCAGATCAACCCACGATTTCTTTTCAATCATTATGTCCCTCATTATCGGCGTCTCGTTCCCCTGGCTGGTAATGCGGCTCAGAAAATTGATCGTGGAGCATACCCACTATGGCGGTAAGAACGGCGTTTTTACGGCCAGCGGGGGGCAGTATTTCAAAATCTACTTAATTTCCGGGTTAATCATGCTGGGAGTCATGATCCCCCTGGGCATCCTGTTGTTTTCCGTGGTTGGCTCCACAAAACACATGTGGGTGTTGACGGTGCTCAGTCCAATTTTATCATATGGAGGGTATGTGCTGTCATATGCCTATGTTCGGGCCCGCAGCAACAACCTGGCCTGGAACAATACCCGCCTTGGGCCGCTTCGATTCCAGTCCACCTTGCGTTGCACGGAATTAGTAAAACTTTATGTGACCAATGCGCTGGCGATAGCCGCCTCACTGGGACTGTTGATACCCTGGGCGGTTATACGAACCTGGAAATACCGCGCAGACCACATGCAAGTATGGCAGGAGGGAACTCTCTATCAATTCCAGGGCAGCGATGAAACAGGGATTTCGGCGGTCGGGGCCGAAACATTAGACATATTTGACGTGGACCTTTCGCTATGACCATCATTGACGGACATTACTTCGACGGACGCTACCCGGTTGCCAGGGAGGCAAGTATGGATATGGGGCCGCAGGAAACGTCCGTCACAACCGATTCCATATCAAGGCGTTATGCAACCGATGACCTTATGGCATCACCGCGGATGGGCTCGACTTGCCGGTTTGTCAGGCTCCCTGACGGCGGCCAATTCAGCTGTGCCGATCATACGCTTTTGGATTCACTTGCCCAGGAAAGCAAATCCGAGGGCATTGTGGCCTGGTTGGAAGCGCGCTGGAATATTGCTTTGGCTTGTGTCGCGGCAATAGCCGCTTTGCTGCTGGTCGGCTATTTTTTTGGCTTGCCGGCTGCCGCGCAGCGCATCGCTTTGAGTATCCCAATGGAGACGGAAAGAACGCTGGGAGATCAAGCGCTGACTTATATGGATGACCATGGATGGCTGAAGCCAAGCGGTCTGGGGTTTGAAACGCGCGATGAAATAAGCACCGATTTTTATCAGTTGTGCCAAAACCTGCCCTTGGAACCGTACTACGTTCTGGAATTTCGCGCCGGCGGATTTCTCGGGTCGAATGCCTTTGCTTTTCCCGGTGGTATCGTCGTCATTACGGATGAGATGGTTGAATTGGCGGGGGACACGGAAGAAGTACTGGCCGTGCTCGCCCATGAGATCGCCCATGTAGAGCTGCGCCATACCATGCGCAGCGTGCTGCAAAATTCCGCTGTCGGACTCGTGGTTGCAACGGTAACCTCTGATGCGGCGACACTCAGTGCCGCGGTTACCGCCCTACCGATGCTGCTGGCCCAGACAAAATACTCACGCGATTTCGAAACGGAAGCCGACGACTACGCCTTCAATCTGCTCAGGCAAAAGGGGTATTCCCCGAGTGCGTTTGCATCACTCATGGAAAAACTTGTCGCAGAGCACGGCGACGCCATGGACGATTTTGCCTGGATCTCGACGCATCCGGTCACATCGGAGCGGGTCGAGAATGCCCGCGCTGCCGCAGCGGAATAGTGGGTCAATTGTGTTAGGAGACGGGAATCCGGCTTTTCAGGGGCATATATGAAGGTCCAGCGAGGGCGAGGATTAGCCCCACCCCCTGCAGAAAACCAATCATCCGACAGCCGAGTTGGAGTTTGTCCCCCTATCGAGATTCTACATTAGCCCCAGAAAAGGGATTTTAAATCGTGCTCGTCGTCGTAATCGTCCTCGTCCTCGGGTTTGAAAGCGGCTCAAAAGATTCGAGGACGAAACGGCAAATGAGTTCATAGATACTGCGCAGATTTGGTGCAGTTTCCTTTCTGATCAGACTGGACGCCTGCGGCCAGCGGCCTCCGCTCTTATGAAACTACGTTTAAAGCGAACCGCAGAATGTCGAAGGGTGGAATCGCTTTGCTAAATCATTTTAATAAATTAGTTAGAATACATTCCTTAGACATTCGATATTCCTTGTTCGACATTCGATATTCGCTTTTTCACAGTTTCTTTTATTGATCGGACTGGCCGTTTTTTGGCCAGAGGCCGCCGCCCGTGTGAAACTACATTTCAAAAGCTGGAGTTGATTGCATCTTAGGCCAGGTTGCCATTGTAGGTTGGGTTGAGCCAACTCCGGGCTTTGTTGGGTTTCGTTACACTCTACCCAACCTACATTTTTCCGGAGTCGTCATGAAATGCGAAACCCAACAAGCGCCGATTTCGAAACAGGTTCACAATAGTTTCTTTTTTTTATCAGACTGGACGCCTGCGGCCAGAGGCAGCGTTCGTGTGAAACTACATTGGAATGACGAATGTCGAATGTCGATTGACGAATGGTGGATTCGCTTCAGGCTTCGCCTTCGGCTACGACCCGACACGTCGCTCAGTCGATTTAAATTAGACAGAATACCTTAAATCCAATATCCGCATTCCAAAATCTAAAATTTGATTTTTGAAATTTCTTTATCGATTTGACCGGTAATTTTTCTTGGCCGGCGGCTGGGCTGAAACCTAAGATATCATAGAAATTTACTGCTCAGGATTTACCCGCCTGTCACTTGATGTGCTTGGCCAGGAAATCCAGCGTTCTTTGCCAGGCGAGTTTCTTCGCCTCAGGGTCATGGTGCTCACCGGTCTCGTTGCCGAACCCATGCTGGGCCTGGTAGCGATAGAACTCGTAATTCACCTTCCCTTCCTTTAGCCTGGATTCGAGGGCATCGACCTGGGCGGGCGTGAAATACTCGTCTTCAGGGGCGAAGTGACCCTGGATGAACCAACTCCATCGCTTCGCTACTTTTGCTAAAGTTTCAAAGGTTTTGGCGGATAAACCTTACAGGCAAATGAACCGGAACCGGGTGCAACAAAATTCTGCTAAATCGGAGTTTGACCTCCAAAACGCCAAGATAATGTGGCCGCAAGATAGGATAGTGACATGGAAGCAAATAATGAAGAATTGATGCAAAAAGTCTTAGCAGGTGTAGATGAATTGCCACCGATGCCCGAAGTTGTAGTTAAAGCGCAGCAACTTCTGGCAAATCCGGATTCAAATGCCAAGGAACTCGCTGCACTCCTGGAAACTGATCAGGCAATTGCTGCTCAGATTCTGAAATTATCCAATTCAAGTTTTTTCGGGATGAGCGGCAGGGTTTCCTCCATTCAGCATGCCTGCCTCGTTCTGGGAAATAAAAATCTGGGTGAAATTATGACAATGGCCGGTGCACAAGAATCATTGGAAACAAGATTGCCGGGATATGGTCTTGCACCAGAAGATTTGTGGCAGCATTCGCTTTCGGTCGCTCTGGGTTCGAAAATCATTGCTTCCAGGAGAAATCCAGACCTTGAGATGGTGGCTCATACAGCAGGCCTCGTTCATGATGTCGGCAAGATTATCCTTGATCCATTCGTCATGGAAAATAAAGAAGCTTTTGAGACCTATATGTTGGAAGAAGACCAAACGCAACTCAATGCTGAACAAGAAATTCTCGGTTTTGATCATGCCGAAATAGCCGCGGAGGTATGTGATAAATGGAGTATCCCCGAGGTCATATCAACTGCCATTCGATACCATCATAGTCCGTCGCTCTCCCTGGAGGTCGAACTGGCGTCCATCCTTCACATGGCCGATTATATTTCCCTGATTAGCGGGTCAGGATATGAGGACGATGCTTTCATATATGAACTGGAAACAGGGACCATGGATTACTTGGAGCTTGATCAGGATGATATCAATGACCTCACCCTCGAAATCCAGGAAGCAGTAGCCAATCTATTGGACTCTTAAAATTAAAACAAGGTAAAACTTCTTGAACCGACATTCGTCATCTGTCGTGCGGGAGTTTATTTTTCGATTTGACCGGCCGTTTGTCTTGCCGACGGCCGGGCTGAACCCCGCAACCCGAACCCCGAACCGCGTAACCCGCAACCCGCAACCCGAACCGCGTAACCCGCAACCCGTAACCCGAACCCCGTAACCCGCAACCCGAACCCCGAACCTAATCCATCAAGACAACTCATCCATGATTTCCCCATCGACTCTGAAAATATAGGCGATCAAGGCCGCCCGGATCCACATGCCGCAGCGCTCCTGGCGCCAGTAGGCCGCCCGCGGGTCCTTGTCGATTTTGACATCGATTTCATAGCGCCGCGGCAGCGGATGCAGGATGGCGCAGTGAGTTTGAATCATGGACAGGTGGTTGGTTTTAAGATGAAACTGGGGAAAGGTTTCGGCTTCGCTGGTCGGATCCGAAGCATACTCGTTCTGAATCCGGGTCATGTAGATGGCATCCACATCGGGCATGATACTCTCAAAGTCTTCGGTTTCTTTGAACGGTATGCTGTGTTTATCTAAAAATTCTTTGATGTCATCCTTCATCCTGAAGACTTCCGGAGCGACATAGACCACTTCGACGTCTTGGTAGTTTTTCATCAAATAGCTTAGTGATCGCACCGTGCGGCCGCGTTTCAAATCACCCACCATGGCAATTTTTTTGCCGTCCAAACCGCCGATGGTTCTGAATTCTCTTTCCAGGGTGTAGATATCGAGCAACGCCTGGGTGGGATGCTGATCGGGCCCGGAGCCGCCGTTCAATACCGGCACCGGGTACTCGGTTTGATTCAGGACCCAGGCGGTTTTTTCCGCAAAACCGGCCTCGGGATGCCGTGAAATAATCAGGTCAACGTAGCTGGCAAAAGTGCGAATGGTGTCCTCCGGTGATTCACCTTTCACCTCGGAACTGGTTGACGTCCCGCGAATTTCGGACGTGGTCAGCCCCAGGATGTGGCAGGCGTTTTGAAAAGAAAGGAAAGTCCGGGTGGACGGCTGAACGAAGTAAAGCATGGCCCGTTTGTGGGGCAGCAGGTGACGGAGTTTGCTCTGACCCACTTTGGTTTTGGCCAGCAATCTGATCGAATCCGCCAGACGGCAAAGATAATCCAAAAACGGCCGGTCAAACTGTTGGGCATAGATGACATCGTATATGCGATTATTTCTGATGAAATTCTGCACTTTTTCATCCACGGGCTTGTTGATGAATTCATCCCATCCTTCGAATTCCTGCTGGGTTTGTTCAGCATACTTTTCCATTCTTTTCTCCTGTTTTTTAAATTGAAATCAGTTGTTATTGTTGGGCAAGTCTTTGGAATTCGGTTTTAAAGGGGAAGGAAGTGAGATGAATTCCAATTTAAAAAGATAATATGCCAAAATATTTCTTGTGTGTCAAGAACCGAATAACTACATGATGTTGTGGTTTCAAAGTAAATTTGCCGGGTGAATCGTTAATTCTCAATTGCAGACAAATTTCAAGTTCTGTGCGCAAATAAAATCCCAATTCTCAAGCACCAAAATACAAAAAACTTCCAAACTCCAATATTCAATGACCAAAACGGTCTTCAGAATTGAAGCGATTCATTCTACAAATCAGCGACGTTTTGTTTGGAATTTTGAATTTTGTCCATTGGAATTTATTTGAGATTTGTTTTTTGGTGCTTGGAATTTTTCTTTGAGTTCATAAAATGATCAGATCTCATCAGATCGGCTACTTTTTTTGCGGCATCATGACTTTTTTGCAAAAAAAGGTTTCTCCTTGAATGTCCCAGAAATTTCTGTCATAGTTTGAAATTTTAAAGTTTATGCAGGGTAGTGGAGTCATGGCCCGCAGGGATGCTAAAATCGATATGAAATCGAACTCTATCATCTATAAATTGTTGATTGTTGACGAGATACAGAAAACTTAAAAAATGGATTCAAACCATGATTCAATCGAGTATCCAGAAACCAGCATCCAGCATCAACTTGCATATAGCAGAACACTGTCATCGGCATTTTTTACCGCAATACGCACTGCTAAATTACTAGATATAAGGATTTATGAATGCCTATAGCCAAACTTAAAGAAACCATCCTAGTAAAAATCAGCGCCGCCGCTGAAAAAGCTTTTGGTCTGCCACCGGAGCGACTGGAAATCGGATTCCCGCCGAATTCCGCAATGGGTCATTTTGCCGTCGGGTGCTTTCCCCTGGCCAAGCAGTTTCGTAAATCTCCGGCTGAAATAGCTGCAAAGATTGTCGAACACCTTCCGGCCGATGACGTCATTGCCAAGGCCGGCGCCGCCGGCCCCTATATCAACCTTGAAATCTCAGGCGATCTATTTTTCGGCAATGTGTGTCGTCATATCACGGACCGGGACAGCGCCTATGGCTCGTCCGACCTGGGCCGGGGCCGCCGCGCCATGGTGGAGTACCTGGCACCCAACACCAACAAACCGCTGCACCTGGGTCATCTGCGCAACGGCGCCCTGGGCATGGCGGTTGCCAACATGTACCAGGCCACCGGTCACTGGGTCGTTAAAGCCAACCTGGTCAATGACCGGGGGGTTCATATTTGCAAAAGCATGCTGGCCTGGCAACGATGGGGAAACGGCACAACCCCTGATTCAGAGGGCATCAAAGGCGACCACTTTGTCGGCCGCTATTATGTCCGCTACGCCCAAGAAGCCGACAAAGACCCTGAGCTTGAAAAGGAAATCCAGCAAATGCTCCAAAAATGGGAAGCCGGCGACCCGGAGACTATTGATCTTTGGAGGAAAATGAACGGCTGGGTGTATGATGGATTTGCGCAAACCTATGAGCGCTTCGGTCTGCTTTTCGACGCCTTCTATTATGAATCCGATACCTACAAACTCGGCAAGGACATTATCCAGCAGGGTCTGGAAAAAGAGGCCCTGGCATTGGATCAAAACGGCAACACGGTCTTTTTCCTGCCCGAAGATGAATTCGGCCGCGACAAAAACGGTGAATTAAAACGCGTCACCGTGCTGCGCGCGGATGAGACCGCCCTTTACATAACACAGGACATCGGCACCGCGATTCTGAAAATTACCGATCACAACCTGGATTATTCCATCTATGTGGTCGGCAGCGAGCAGGAATACCATTTTAAATGCCTGTTCGCGATGTTGGCGGCCCTGGGATATGAGTGGGCGAGAAACTGCTATCACCTGTCTTACGGTATGGTGTATTTGCCGGAAGGCAAAATGAAATCCCGCGAAGGCAAAATCGTCGATGCCGACGATCTCATCCGCGAGATGATCAAACTGGCCGAAGATGAAATCCGCCGGCGTGACCCTGACGGCAGGCTTTCGCCCGCCGAAGTAAAAAGCAGGGCCCAAAAAATCGGGGTGGGTGCCGTAAAATTCTACTTGCTGCGGGTGCGCCCCAATCAGAGCATCAATTTCGATCCGGCGGAATCCATATCCTTTGACGGATTTACCGGCCCCTATTGCCAGTATGCCTATGCCCGGATCAGCGGAATTTTAGAAAAATCCAAAACCACCGCCGCGCCGCGGCCGGATCCGGATTATGCATTGCTGGGCAATGCGGAAGAGGTTCTGCTGCTCCAGAAGTTAATCGAATTTCCGGCGGAAGTCCAAAGCGGCGTCGCGGATCTCAACCCCTCCAAGGTTGCCGGGCACATATTTAATACGGCCAAGGCATTTAACCAGTTTTACAATAAGCACCCGGTGCTTCAGGCAGACAGTGAGCAGTTGATCAGTGCCCGGCTCGAGTTGATCAAGGCAACGGCTGTGGTGTTGAAAAACGGGCTTAATCTATTAGGGGTGGATGTGTTGGAAAATATGTAGACATTGAGAAAAATGCTCTATGTGTTAGTTGTCCGTTGTGGGTTGATTATTGGTTGGCAATTCCGTAGAGGGCATCCCACTGTCAAGGGTGTCGGTTCTGCCTCCGGATAAAGTCAGAAGCTTGTGGGAGCGGATTTCAGCCGCGATTATACCGGGCAGTTGTCTGTCGTCCGTCGCTGGGTTGAGGTCAATTATAGGTTGTGACTCTTGGAAGCTACGAAAGAAACTAACGGCTAAAATCCTTAATTTTTATACAATTGACCGTTTCGTAAAAAGTCGGAATTAAGCATTTTCTGGATTCCCGCCTTTGCGGTAAAGACAAGAAGTAATTGAATATCAGATAGATACAGATCGCGTCATACCCGCGAAGGCGGGTATCCAGGCGTTTCAATGACTTTCTACGATTTCATCACAATTGGATTTTAAAATCTTTGTACAACGGACCACTGACGACAAACAACGGACAACTGACAACGGACCACTGACAACGGACAACGGACAACCGACATTCTGTTTAAATTATCTTGACGTTTGAATTTTAGAATTGATGGTAAATCAATGACAATCGCACGCATCCTAATTAAAATCGGTGGTCGGGCGTTTGAAGGCGAACAGGGGTATAAAGAATTGGCGGCGGCCATCAAAGCCTGTCCCGGCCTGGAGCTTATCATCGTACACGGCGGCGGGGCCGAGATTTCCCAGGCGCTCAAGAGCGCCAAGCGCGAAACCAAATTCATCGATGGCATCCGGGTGACTCGGGCCGAGGACATCAAAATTGTCGAAGAAGTTCTCTCCGGCGTCGTCAACCTGAGGATCGCCTCCTGGTTAAGCGACAACGGCGTTGAATGCCGGCGCATGTCGGGCAAAACCGAAAAACTGCTGCTGGTCGAGCCCTTAACCCGCGGCGGCCTGGATTGGGGCTTTGTCGGGCAGGTCAAGCAGGTAAATCCCACCGTCGTCCTGGAAAATCTGAAGCAAAACCGGGTGCCGGTCATATCCCCGATTTCGGGCGACGAAAAAGGCGCCAGCTATAACGTTAACGCAGACAGCGCTGCAGCGGCGCTTGCAGCTGCCGCGCAGTGCACGGACCTGGTTTTTGTAACAGATGTCCCCGGTGTCCTGGTTCATGAGCAGATCAGACCGTCCCTATCCGTTGCAGATGCACAATCGCTGATTGGCGACGGCGTCATCCAAGGCGGCATGGTCGCAAAAATGGAGTCGGCCTTCGAAGCCTTGGAAAAGAAGGTTTCACGGGTTCACATCATCCAGTGGCAAGGCCCAAATACGTTGGCCAATATATTAAGTCAACATGCGATCGCAGGAACCATTATCCATATTTAGAAAAAGCCGGGTCTTCTGGGCCAGTCGTTGATTCCGTGTTCTTTACGGGGGTCAGAGACAATCGGCTATGCTGTGAATCCAGCTGCAAGCGGGAGCGGAATGATGGAATAGTGGAATGTTGGAATGCCGGGTTTTGAGGAATGGGATCTGTTTTTAGGAGAATGGCACGGATAAAATGATAAAATCAAACCGTTATTCGCTTTCGATTCCCAATATTCCATTATTCCAGCCGGCGTATAAGATAAACTCCACCCTTCTGGACTCGTATTCTTTACTTCTCACGCCCATTTTTTGTCCGGAAGAATCTGAATTTTCGCAAATCAAATTCGATATCAACCGGCCAACGGTCTTTGTTTTCAGATTTGGCGCTGCTCTGCCGGTAAAGCGGCCGCTCTTGACTGGATCTGCCTTTATGCTACAATGTAACATTGAAACATGGTCGGATATTTTCGTTGCCAATCGTTGCCACAATAGACATCTGCTAAAATTTGCAGTGCCCTTTCGGTTCATATCATAGCTAGGAATGATCAGCTCGCTTTGAATTAGCTCAGCCCATTCAAATGGGCGGTTTAAGAGTATTCTTAATCGGAGCGTCTGCATATTTGATAGAGGCCGATTTTGATAGGAGAGCCCTGACCCATGCCAATTTCCACGAATCACGTACAGAATTTTGAACTCGCACTGCTGGCCATCGATCAGGTGAAAGCCAAAGGCATCATCACTGAGCTCAACCCATCTTACACCCCATTGCAACTGTTGGAGGGTCTGGTAGCACCGGCCCTCAATCACATCGGCGAAGCTTGGGAACAGGGCCATATCGCGCTATCCCAGGTGTATATGAGCGGACGCATCTGCGAAGATCTTGTCAACGAACTATTACCCCCAAGTGTATCGCCGCAAAGAAATAGGCCTAAAATGGCGATAGCGGTACTTGAAGATTATCACCTGCTGGGAAAGCGGATCGTATATGCCCACCTTCGATCGTCTGGTTTTGAATTACTTGACTATGGTCATGGGATCAGCGCCGAAGCGCTGGCTGACCTGGCCATAAAAGACAAGATTGAAATTCTTCTGATCTCAACTCTCATGTTACGTGCCGCATTGAAAGTCAAGCAGGTAAAGGAAAAGCTCGAAGCGGCGAGATCAAAAACCAAAATCCTGGTCGGCGGCGCGCCTTTTCGTTTGGATCCGGAACTCTGGCAAAACGTCCGGGCGGATGCAATGGGACGCAACGCCGCAGAAGCCGCATCGATTATTTTACAACTAAAGGAAAATCCAACATGACGACTCCGAAATTTACTTCGCGCCAGAGGGTGTTGACGGCGCTGGGGCATACGGAACCGGACCGCGTACCATTTTTCTTGCTGTTGACCGTGCACGGTGCGAAGGAGTTGAATTTGAGCATTCGAAGCTATTTTTCAAAGGCCGAAAATGTCGTCGAGGGCCAGTTAAGAATGCGTGCCAAATATGGGCATGATTGTCTATATCCTTTCTTCCATGCCGCCCTTGAGGCAGAGGCATGGGGAGGCGAGGTGATTTATTTCGATGACGGCCCGCCCAACTCCGGCGAGCCGTGTATCCAAAAACCGGACGTCATCAATCATCTGGAGCCGCCTCAACTTCAGGATTCTGCAGGCCTGAAGATGGTACTATCCGCGATAGAAATGCTAAAAAACAAAGCCGATGAGGAAGCGCCAATCATCGGGGTGGTGATGTCACCCTTTTCCCTGCCGGTGATGCAAATGGGTTTCGATAAGTACATCGAGCTCATCTACCGTTCCCCCGAATTGTTTGACAGACTCATGCAAATCAATGAAGTCTTTTGCGTACGATGGGCCAATGCCCAGTTGAACGCCGGGGCGACCGCCATTTGTTATTTCGATCCGGTAGCTTCCAGCTCCATCATTCCTCGGGATATCTATCGCCGGACCGGCTTTCAGGTTGCACAACGGACGCTGGCACAAATCAATGGGCCCACTGCAACGCATCTGGCTTCGGCACCCTGCTTGCCGATCCTGGAAGATCTCGCTCAAACCGGCACGGCTGTCGTCGGTGTCAGCGCCCTTGAGGATTTGGCGGAATTAAAAAAACGCGCAAACAGCCGCTTTAGCCTATTGGGCAATTTAAACGGAATCGCAATGACCCATTGGACCGACCGGGAAACCCAAGCCCATGTCAAAGAAGCGATTGACAAAGCAGCAGCCGGCGGCGGTTTCATTTTAGCCGATAATCATGGTGAAATACCCTGGCAAGTACCGGACTCAGTCCTGGCAACGATTTCGGAAACGGTGCAAGATTGGGGCCGCTATCCGATAAACCGGGAATAGCAATATGGAAGATCAATTCTGCCTGATAGTATGCGAGAACCTGAAAAATGAGGTTGAAACTGTTGTTCAAGCCGAGAACTTAGGGGATGCAAAGATCATAACGTATCCCTCTCAATGTGGACTTCCCGGGCCCAACCCCAGTGTCATCGCAAACGCCAAACGTCGCTGTAAATGCCAAGACCAAAGCATTTTTTTGGTCGGCGGCGGCTGTATACTGGGTTTGGATAAGTCGGATGAAGACCAGGATTATATGAACATACTTCAGGCGGATCCTTGCCTGAGTATGTTGATCGGGGAAGCATCCATTGAGAATTATATTTTGCAAGGTGCTTACCTGCTGACACCGGGCTGGCTGACACAATGGCGACGTCACTTGCAAAATTGGGGATTTGATCGGAAAATCGCCCGGTCTTTCTTCGGCGAGAATATATCGCAACTGATTTTACTGGATACCGGCATTGCCGCGAACGCCATCGAACATCTGCAGGAATTCGGTGATTACGTAAACCTTCCCTTTGAGCAAGTGCCTGTCGATTTGGAATATTTGCAGCTGCGTTTTGCAAGATTCTTCTTGGAGCGGGCGCTGAGAAAGGAGCAGAAAAGTTCCCGCGAATCATTGGAGGAGGTTCTCAAGCAATCTTCCGACTATGCCATGGCGTTTGATCTGATTGGCAGACTGACCGGTATGATGTCTGAAGTGCAGGTCATCGAGAAGATATTTGAACTGTTCACCAGTCTGTTTGCACCCCGAGGGATGGTGTACCTCCCAAAAATCAACGGCCGATTTGAGCAACATATTTCTCAGCCGGCAGATCTATCATTGTCATCCGATTCGCGCCTGCGGCTCATCTCGCAAAAGCAAGATCATGCATGGGCACCGGACGGCAAAAGTTTCAATCTGAAGCTTTGCCATAGTGGAAGTACATTGGGAATTATAAAAGTCGACGACATTGCCTTTCCGCAATATAAAAGCCGCTATCTCAACATTACGCTGGCAGTCAGGAAAGTTTGCGCGTTGGCCATTGCCAATGCTCGCACCTACCAGAAGCTGGAGAAAACCGTCGCCAACCTTCAAAGCGCGCTCTTAGAGCGCGAAGCGGCTGAGAAAGCCCTAAAAATCTCGGAACGGAATTTAAATTCCATTATCAAAACCATTCCTGATATCGTTTATCGTCTGAATCCGCGGGGAACCATAGCCTTTATCAGTGATGGCGTCAGAAAATACGGGTATTCCCCTCAGCAACTCATTGGAACCGATATATCACAGCTTGTCCATCCGAATGACCGAAAAAAAGCGTTCTACCGAATCAACGAAAGAAGAACGGGAGAACGTAGCACCAGAAACTTGGAAATAAGGCTTTCACCTTTTGAATTCGAACGGCATTCGGCGAATGATCCAAAAAGGTCAGCGGAATCTGCGCCTGTTTTTCTGATTTCGGCCGAGGGCCTATACGCTTCCGAGTTGCCCGCAACGGAATCTTTTATGGGCACCCAGGGTATTGCGCGCGATATATCAAGTCAAAAACGTATCGAAGGCGAAAAGAAAGCGCTTGAAAATCAGATTCACAGAGCCCAGAAGATGGAATCCATCGGAACTCTGGCCGGAGGTATCGCTCACGATTTCAATAATTTGCTCATGGGAATCCAGGGACACGTTTCCCTGATGTCGTTCGACACAAGCCCGGAACAACCGCATTACGCAAGTCTAAACAGCATTGAAGAGTTCGTCGAGAGCGCCGCCAACCTGACCAAGCAGCTATTGGCCTTCGCCAGAGGAGGCAAATATGAAATTAAAGCCACCGATTTAAACAAGCTTATCCGCAACACGTCTCAAATGTTCGGTCGCACCCGCAAAGAGATCGAATTTCGTCTGGCTCTGCAGCCGGATCTCTGGACCGTGTCAGCAGACCACGGACAAATCGAGCAGGTGCTTTTCAATCTATTTCTAAATGCCTGGCAAGCAATGCCCGAAGGTGGCCGTATAAACATAACCACGGCTAACCGGATAATTTCCGATCGATCCGCCAATCAGTTTGTGACGAAAGCCGGCGAATATTCTATGCTAACGGTTAGTGATACCGGTGTCGGCATGGACCCGGCCACCCAGGCCAGGATTTTTGAACCTTTTTACACCACCCGCCAGAGGGAATTTGGAACCGGCCTTGGATTGTCTTCGGCCTATGGCATCATCAAGAACCACGGCGGATTCATTGACGTTCATAGTCAAATAGGGCGGGGATCAACGTTTACGATAGTCCTGCCGGCTGCCAAGGAGGAGACGCCGATTGAAGAAAAGTCGGAAAGCAAATTGCTAAAAGGCACCGAGACGGTTCTGATTGTCGACGATGAAAAATTAATCGTCGACATCGGGGTCCAATTTTTGGTCAAGCTGGGCTATCGGGTGTTAACGGCCAACAGTGGCAAGGAAGCAATTGAGATCTATCGGAGGATGCGCGATGAAATCGAGTTAATCGTGCTGGATATGGTCATGCCGCAGATGAGCGGCAACGAAACCTATGATCACCTCAAGCGCATAAATCCAAATGTAAAAGTAATCTTATCAACTGGATACAGCAATGAAGGCCGAACGCGGGAAATCCTGCAAAAAGGATGCAACGGATTTATTCAAAAGCCGTTTAAAATAATTGAGTTTTCACAAAAGCTGAGGGCCGTACTCGACGGCAAACATTAAAAAAATACTCTGAAAAAGAAGATTTCCCATGAAATTGAAAGAAAAGACGGTTGTGGTAACAGGCGGTGCGACAGGCATCGGCCGGGCGATGTGTCTGCGCTTTGCCGGTGAAGGGGCAGCAGTGGTCGTCAATTTCAGTAAATCCAGGTCCCAGGCCGCAGAATTGGTCGGTGAGATCGAAAGCTCCGGCGGCCGGGCTGTGGCTGTGCAGGCTGACGTATCTAATGATCTGGAAGCCCGGCGGTTAATTTCAGAGGCCGTGGACCAATTTGGTCGTCTTGACCTGCTCATCAATAATGCCGGCTGGACCCGATTCATTCCGCACCATGATTTGGAAAGCTTGAGTGACCAGGTGCTTGACACGACATGGGGCGTCATCGTTAAAGGTTCGATTTACTGCATCCGCGCCGCTGTACCGCATTTGCAGAAGGCCGGCCATGCTTCGATAATCAATACCACTTCCGTTGCGGCATACACGGCGCACGGCAGCTCCTTGATATATGTTGCAGCAAAATCAGCTCTGGCTGGCATTACCAAGTCCCTGGCCCGGGCGCTGGCGCCGGAAATTAGGGTCAATGCCATCGCACCGGGCTTTGTGGACACCGGGTTTGTCGACTGGACGCCGGAAGTTCTGGCTGAGCTGCAGAAACCCACCCGGCTCGGCAGCCGGATCAGCCCGGAGGATGTCGTTGACGCGGCCGTCTATCTGGCAACGGCTGCGAGATCGACCACTGGCCAGACGATCCTGGTGGATGCCGGCAATGCGGCCTTGGGATGATACTGGAATCCCGGAAAAACAATTTTTGAGGAGTTGAGTGAAATAACCGAGTCCAGAGGGTAACTTTGGTGACTAACCTGATTTTAGCTTTTTTAACGCTAATGGCAGAATACAATAGATCCGCCGACCTGCGACGAGCTCAGTCGTGTCGAGGCGAACCATAAATATTCAATCTTAAATCTTCAATTTTCAATTCCGGCTTGTCCGGGTCGGGGAGACATAAGCGCAATGTTAAGTATCTGTATATTCTGCGGTTCGAGTGCGGGCAAAAATTCATCCTATAAAAACGCGGCGATCGAGCTCGGCCGGCTTTTGGCCGAAAAAAAATTGACGCTGATATACGGCGGCGGTAACATCGGTTTAATGGGTGCCATTGCCGAAAGTACCATAAAAAACGGCGGGCGGGCGATCGGAGTCATTCCGCAATTCCTGGTTGACAAGGAACTGGTCTACCAGGAACTGACAGAGGTCCGGATCGTCGAATCCATGCATGAACGCAAGGCGGCAATGGCCGAATTGGCGGACGCGTTCATTGCCATGCCGGGTGGATTTGGAACCCTGGAGGAAACGGTTGAGGCATTGACCTGGGCTCAACTGGGTCTGCATGAGAAACCCATCGGACTGCTGAACATCGATGGCTACTATGATTCATTGGATGAATTTTTCAATCATATGGTGAAAGAGGGTTTCCTATTACCGGAGTATAAAGATATGCTGCGAATCGAAGATGACCCGGCGGCCCTGCTGGCAAGCCTGGCCGCATATGAGCTGCCATTGGTCGACAAGTGGGGGAATCCGAATTGATCCGCCCTAACCTAACCCGGAAAAGCCGGTCGCCGCGTAGCGGTGATCCCGCTGATCCGGGGAAATGAAAATTGAAGATTGAGTTAGTAGTTTAATATCAGTCGCAACCTGACAGCCGTATCAAAGCATTGCGGGCAGCTCAAACGCCCAACAATGCCGAATGTCGAATACCGAAGGCCGAATACCGAAGGCCGAATGCCGAATACCCTAAACTCTTTACCATCAACCATCCACCATCTATCTTCCACCTTTCACCCTCCTTTTATTGTCTTATTCCTTACACCTTTCACCTTATACCCTACACCTTTTTTCTTTCACCTTTGAGCTTTGAGCTTTCAGCTTTGAGCTTTGAGCTTTGTGCTTTGAGCTTTCACCTTTCACCTTTCACCTTTGAGCTTTGAGCTTTGAGCTAAATTGCCGAAGGCCGCCTTCCTGTTAGTTCCCGCCCCCCTTGCATGCCCGTTCAAAAGAGCTTACCTTTAATTTCAAATTAAACTGATTCCATCCCAAGTAGGAAACAAAAACCTTGCGGAGGAAAAAATCCGGCTCGACTGCTTTCGCCAGGCTATAGCCCTGAGCTTGCCGAAGAGAGTTTGTCGAAGCCTGAAGTTCATAGGAGAGAAATCATGCCGATTTACGAATATAACTGTGAGAAGTGCAATTATAAATTTGATCGCCTGGTGGGAACCCACAACACAACGGTAAATTGTCCGATCTGTCAAGGCAAGGTTAAGAAATTGATGTCGAGTTTTTCGGTGGGGGCTTCCAACGATTTTACGGGAAATATCCCGGCGGCTGCGGGAGCTCCGATGTGCACCAATTGCGGCCCGGCACCCGATGCCTATGGTAAAAATTAAACCGGCAAATTTGACGAATTCGTAAAAAATCGAATTCAAAAACTTTCGTAAACAGGCCGTTTTTCAGCCCTTTACGAGACTGTCAAATCTAAGCCGCCGAGCTTTTAATCTCGCGTGCCTCGATGGCTTTGAGTGCTTTCTGGGCATCAACGGCGAGAGGGGATCTGCTTTTGGCGAAAGTTGTCATAAATTCGGTGGATTTGACCGATCCGATTTTGCCGAGCGTAGAGAGAGCAGCCACCAGAATGGGGGTTTGATCGGTTTCGGGATTGTTCAATTTGAGCCGCGCCATTAATTTCTTGCCCGATTCAATCGACCTTTCGGCGGCTTGCAGGATCGCATCCTCGAGACGGCCGCGGGCCGGAAAGTTATTGACGGTCCCCAGAGTTTGGATAAGCTGGGCGATTTTGCGAATGTGCGCGGCTGCTTGCTCGTCCCCGGACGGGGGGGCCGCTGTAATGGTTGTCAGAATGTAGTTGATTGAGTTTTTCGATATCTGGGGCAAACTGCCGAGCGCCGAAGCCGCGCGCCACCGGAGCTTATCATCGGTCCGGGTCAGGGCCTTGATGATTAATGGTTCCAAATCAGGTGCCTTAAAGGTCATCAATGTATGTAACAATTCCTCCTGCACCCGCGGGTGCTTGTGGCCGATGCATTTTTTGACGACGACGGTATCTTTTTTGGCTTTGCCCACTTCTCGCAAAATTGCCAATGCGGTTCTAATTTCGTCCGTATCCTGATTTTCCGACGTGAGCACTTTCAGGCACCACTTGCGGGCAGTTTCTCCCATGCTCACGATGGTTTCCATGGCATCTGTCCGAACATCTGAATTATCGCTTTTCATGAGGGCCATGCACAGAATTTCCACCCCCTTGCTGCTCAGCCGGCGTACGATCTGATCGATCTTCAATCTTGCGGCCGTCGGCTCGGTCAAATAGGCGGTGGCGAGCATGTGGGAGGCATCTTTGAATACGAAATAAAACGGATTCGACGGAAGATTATTTTTAGGTGAATACAAGTCGGTTTCATTTTTGACTTTATTTACCGCCAAAGTAATCTTGAAACAAAAATCCCAATCCATATCTTCGACGACAATCGTTATCACCCGGCGGAAGCATTTTAGCATAACGACGGCATCTTCGGGATTCAGCCGTTTGAACACCCATCCGATGTAGACACTGGTGCGAGATTGCATATCGCGCACCATTTTCATGGTATTTACCAGGTATTGCACGTCCGACGGAAGTTCTTTGAAGGCCAGTACGTTTGTGTGATGCAGTTCTTCGAGGAATCTTTGTACCCCTTTTATTTTCATATGTATCATGCGGCGCGACAGGGATTTGATAATACGTTTGACCCCTTCATGCCGCCGATCGAGTGCCGCCGAAGGCTCTTTGGTCTTCAATTCGGCGAGGGTTTTAAGCTCCTCGAAGACGTGCACTGCCGTTGGCAGCAATAAATGCCGCGGGACTCCGTCGATAATGATTTCTTCGATGTTTTCGGCTTCGATATTATCGACGTATTTGGCAATGATGTAGCAATTTACCAGCAGTTCTTTTAGATATTCGCCGTAATTCAAGGGCCGGATGATATCGTGAATTATTTTGACCTTTAGCCTGAGGATGTCTTCGTCCGTTTTTTCTTTGAACATGGGCATGATCTTCAGGTCTTTGGTCAGGCGCTGAATGGCCATCTCCACCCGCCAGGGCAGATTTTTCTCCAGAACGATAACATCATCCATGAAAATGGTGGATATTTCCTTGATGCCGTTGCGCGCCAGTGCTCTGGTCAGCAGCTCTCCCATCTTGTTGTTCTCGCCGCGATCGGCCTTGGGATCGCTCATGATATCGATGTAGGCTTCGAAATGAGCAGGCGGGATTTGCTTTTTGATGGCGAAGCTCAGCAGACCTTTGCGGTTAAAGACTTCCGTCAGTTTGGGAACAAAAAGCTCCGCCATGCCGGCGCCTACCAAGGTGCGCACGCTGACCGGCTCATCCAAAAGGCCGGTAATCAGGATATCTTTCTTTTTGGGCAAGTCTACATTTGTGATCATTATTTCCTGGGACTCGCCCAGGCAATTCACAAAATTGTTATACAGTCCCTTTTTGGCTTCCTGGGTTCCCGGGTGCTCCGGCGAATAGTACCCCGAGCGCAGCATGGCTTTGGTCAAATCCATGATAAATTCAGCGGCCGGTTTTACAATGGCCCGCTCTTCCGGGGTCAGGTTCTTTTTATCCTGGGTAGGCGGGGCCTCGATTTCCGGCGGCGGTTCATCCTCAATGAGTTCCTCTTCCTGTTCCACTGCTTCACGCAGCCACTCAAAACTCAAATCGGTTTTGCCGCCTTCGGAGTCGTCGTCGGCTGATTCATTATCTGCTGCGCCATCCTTCTGATCAGCAGCGCTGGGATCGTCGACATCTGCGGCCGGGGCCTCATCGATGTCTTCGCCGATAATGGTTTCAGCATCATCGATCGTATCCATCAGGGCCAGTAGAAACTCGTATTTCTCATCGACCAGCAGCTTCTTGTTCAATTGCTCAATAAATGCCGGCATATCTTCCCGGAAATGGATGACCATACCCGGCGGCCGGTCCAACTGTTCGGCGGATTTTCGATCTCGAATCTTCAATACAATTCCCTTGAGCTGAAAGGAATAGTCAATTCTGGGCACGGAAAAATTGACGGCCAGTTTGGTTTTGGGCGCATAAGGCTCTTCAGCCATGAGAAAAATCCGGCCGCCTTTTAGCTGAAGATAATCCTGAAAAAACCTTTCCGCTGATCGATAACTAACGTCGAATGGTTTCATAATTTCAATAACCGCTTGATATTAAAACTATAATTTTTTTCTTGGGAGCTTTGACAGGGCATTCAAATCATGCAAATTTAATCATTTTTCCCTATCAATCTATGGTATCGGTAATTCGCGCTAAAACTTAATAAATGTTTTTAATGAATTGGGCCGGAAATGCAGGCGGGCACCGGGGCCGCGGCGGAGAGGTCAATAAACATGCGAGGCCGGAGGAGGATGAAGGGGACAAAACCACTGGCACAAGGATTTAAATCCGAAATCCGAAGCACGAAATACGAAACAAATTCGAATGACATAAATACCAATGACAAAAACAATAGCGATCCGATACGTTAAATTGTAATGAACAATGTGATCAGTTTTATGACCTGAGGTTAGCGTCTTGTTTAAACGGTTTTGAACATTTTGACATTCGAATTTTTAATTTGTTTCGGATTTCGAAATTCGGATTTCGTAATTTTCAAGTAACTCCTGAATCCCACCGAATCGGTGGATCATTTTCGGTTTCACCAACGGATTTGGTGTCTGGAGGCTGGAGCTAGGGCAGTGCCGCAATCGCCTCGATCTCGACCAGCCATTCCACCCGTGCCAGCTGATCAACGACGACCAGCGTGTTTGTCGGATAACGGCCATCGCGGTAGATGTCGGCAAATATTTCTGCCCGTTTGTCGTAAAAACCGCTCAAGTCCTGAGTTCTTGTCAGATAGGTTGTAAATTTGACGACGCTGTCAAAAGAAACATCGGCGCTTTCGAGGACGTGGCCCAGATTTTTGAATACCTGGTCCATTTGGGCATTGAGATCACCGGGGCCGACAAACTCGTTGTTCTCATCGACAGCTACCTGGCCGGCAATAAACAACAATCGGCCGGCATTGACGGAAATGGCATGGTTATACAATCCCTGGGGCTTGGCGACTCCCTGCGGCTCTAATATTTCAAGCTTCATCTCGTCCTCCTTGGTTCTTGTTTAAAGCAGTGTTACCTTTATTCCCGATTTATCATAGTTAGCAGGACTCTGTCACAAGATGTCAGATGACAGAGATTCGATTGCGGATTGCGGATTGCGGATTTAAAGGCCTTTATGCGTCAAGTGTCGAGAGGCAGATATCAGAAGTGGGCCTTCGACGAGCTCAGACGAGACAAAGTCGGAAATAAAGTGATTCAGAAACTATCCACAAAGCCTATACCTTAAACCTTCCACCTTATACCTTTTTTCAGCATCGAGTATCCAGCATCAAGCATCCAGTATCGAGTATCTTTATTCCCCCGCAAACCGCGATTAGCTTTATACGATATGCCAATGCGCACCGCCCAAAGCCCTTCGCCACATACACCAAGCCCCATGCACCCGCCCTAAGCGCTTTGCCTCCTGCGCCCTGCCCCATGCCCTTTGCGCTTTGCTCTGTGCGTTTCAATCCGAAATCCGCAATCTGCAATCCGCAATCGAATTACCCCGCAACCCGAAACTCGCAACTCGTACCTAGCAATCAACTTTCAATCAACAATTCCGGAACCGTATCCGGATTTTGCGGATCATGCTCGCAGGTATTGAATGCAACCAGAATATTCGCCCGGTCCCCCGTGTTTTTAATAGCGTGCGGCACATGCGGTGGAATGGTAAATCGATACACTTTTTCGGCAGGCACCTCGATGTCGCGCAATTTTTCGTTTTCCTTGATCCTGACCAGGGAGGGGCCCTTCACCGCGATGATCTCGGTACCCTGCAGGTGATAATGGTTGCCGCGAACGACGCCGGGATCGCTGACAACGACATGGGCATTGCGCTGCAGCCCGATTCTGTCAGCCTCGAGCGGTTCAAAAACCACCCCCCTGGCATCGGCGTGAACCGTCAAACTATCTATTTTTACCGACATGTTTTGAATTTCCTAATATTGAAATTGGCTAATTCTGTCTGGTTAATTATGGCTGAGGCAAAGGATAGCTGTCAGCCGGTCTGACTTCTAATACTTAGATTCCCCGTTTCTCCCATAAATACAATCCGCATTCCGAAATCCGAAATCTGCAATCAAGTTATTTCCCACTTCCGCATTCCGACTTTGTCTCGTCTGAGCTCGTCGAAGGCCCACTTCAAATGATTGACAACCCTTCAATCCCTATATAATATCCTTTCAGAAAAAGTAAGCCCAAATATTTCACCGCACCGGGAGAAACATCCATTGGAAAATCAAATTATTTCTCTATTGAGCCGGCTGGTCGGGATCAATTCTATCAATCCAACGCTTTCAAACGGTCCCGGCGAGGGTGAACTGGCGAAATTTGTATTGAACTACTTGCGTCAATTGAATATCGCGGCGGAAATTCAGGATATAGCTCCCGGTAGAGCCAATGTGGTCGGTGTCGTCAAAGGAAGCCGGCGGCAAAACGCCATCCTGTTGAACAGCCATCTCGATACCGTTGGTGTGGATGGTATGGCGCAGCCATTCTCCCTGAGGCAGGAAGATGACAAGCTCTACGGTCGCGGCGCCTACGACATGAAAGGTAGTGTGGCTGTGATGCTGTTGCTGGCCGATTACTTTAGAAGCCACCCGCCCCCGCTGGATCTATTGCTCACTTTCGTAGCAGATGAGGAAGATCTCAGTGCGGGAATGGAATATCTGGTGGAAAATTGGCTTGATGGCGTCTCGACGCGGCCGTCCGGTGCGATTTTTTTAGAACCGACCGAAGAAGAGATCGGGGTGAGCCATAAAGGATTTAACTGGTATGAGCTCGAAGTCCTCGGCCAAGCCGCCCACGGCAGCCGCCCTGAGCAGGGTATCGATGCCATACTGCCATTGCGGTCTGCTTTGGACGAAATTAGCCGGATTCACGAGGAACTGCTCGAGCGTCAACCTGATCCTCTGCTGGGTTACGGCAGCCTGCACTGCAGCACCGTCGAAGGCGGCACCGAATTGAGCGTCATTCCCAGTCGTTTGCTATTCAGATGGGAGCGGCGTACCCTCCCGGGAGAAACACAATCGGAATTAAACCGGGAATTGGAGCGCATGGCCGAAGCCGTCAGAAATCACCCCGGCGGGCATACTGTTAAGGGTCGTGAACTTTTCGTAAGACTGCCCCACAGTGTACCCGATGACGCCGAAATCCTAAAGCGTTTACAAAAGGCATCACCTCAATCCAGAAAAGTAGGGCTTTCTTTTTGGGCCGATTCCGCATTAGGTGCCCAGGCCCACATCCCGTCGGTGCTGTTCGGCCCCATCGGCCATGGCGCGCATGCCGCGGATGAATGGGTGAGTTTGAAGAGTTTGATCAGGGTATATGATGTTTTGAAGAAGCTTATTGAGTCATATTGATGCAAGGGACAGAGTTTCGATTGCGGATTTCGGATTTCAGATTGCGGATTGAAAGGCCTTTATTAGTTAGGAATCGGAAATCAGATGACCCGTCTTCGCTCTCCGAGCTACGCCGCGGCAGGCAGAGGACAGAATTTAGAAGACAGAAATCAGAGGTCAGAAGACAGAATTTCGATTTCGGATTGCGGATTGCGGATTGAAAAGCCTTGATGAAGCAGAAGGCGGATGTTGGCAGTGAGAATTCGGATCCGTCATCGTCCCAATAGGATGGGAATTCGGACTTAGCCAGGCAACGCCACGATTGAGCGCTGCGGCAAGCATGCGGCCTTCGGCAAGCTCCTCTCGACTTGCTCGGGACCTGAGCTTGTCGAACGGCAGGCGAGTCAAAGTGGTAAAAAGGGCGAATGGTGAGGATTGATACCCATGATCCTATGCAGCTAGAGGGTTGAAGGGAAAGCTATGCTAAAAAATGTGATCATTTCAACGGTTTTATTCGGCCTGCTATTGGTGGGCCTGAGCGGGTGCACGGCACCGCTAGTTTTTCAAGGCATCGGCAGCGGGGCGCCGGTTGTATTTAATTCAACCGGCCGAGGAACGGGAGATAGCGCTTGGCTTGCAACCTACGATGATGTTGTCCAAGCGACCATGCGAGCCGGAGAAGCACTTTCACTCAAGATCGAAAAAAAGGAGATCGGACCGGATCAAAGTGTATTTGAATTTATCGATGACAAAGAAGCTAAAATGAAAATCATGATAGAGCGCCGCACCAAAACCATGACCTATGCTCGAGTAGATGTCGGTTGGTTCGGTTCACGTAGCATGAGCCGGCTGATGGCACGCCAAATTGTCTTTGAGATGATGGAGGCGGATAAATTCCTTCGTAGCTGGCACCCGGAGGAACTCGATTAGAGCTTGCCGGTCATTGCAGCACAAATATCGCATGCCTTTTTCACCTCTGCCTTTTCGCCATTAAACCTCCCACCTTCGAGCTTCTTCGGTTATGCCTTTGAGCTTTGAGCTATTTTGCTTTGAGCTTTGAACTTTCAGCTTTGAGCTTTGAGCTATTTTGCTTCGAGCTTTTCCTGCATTTGAGCTTCTTCGGTTTTGCCTTTGAGCTATTTTGCTTTTAGCTTTGAACATTGAGCTTTGAGCTTTGAGCTTTCAGCTATTCCTGCTTTCAGCTTTCAGCTATTCCTGCTTTCAGCTTTCAGCTATTCCTGCTTTCAGCATTGAGCTATTCCCGCTTTGAGCTACGAGCTATGAGCTATGAGCTATTCCTGCCGAAGACCGAAAGCCGAATGCCGAATACCTTAATCTTTCAATCTTACACCTTCTACCATCAACCTTCTGCCATCTACCCTGCACCCTATACATTTTAGTTATAGTCATTGATGGCTTTGGCCAATCGCCGCGCACCTTCCTCCAGCTCCGGCACATCAAAGTATGCAAAGCTCAATCTTGCGCAGTTCTCCAATGCGTTGCGACTCGAGAAATTGATGCCGGGCAGAAAACCTACCTTGTAGCGACGGGCTGCGGCCAGCAGTTGCGACGTATCGATATGGTCATCAAATTCCAGCCAGATAAAAAAACCGCCCTCCGGTTCAAGAAAGCACACCGTATCAGGCAGCAGATCTCGTAAAGCGTTCGACAGGGCTATTTTACGCTCATTGTAAACATTTTTCAGTTTTGTCAGCTGCTTTTCCAACAGTCCAAGCTCGATCGCGCTGCGCATCACGCCCGAGGTAAAAGCATTTAGACTGCCGCCGCTGTCCACCAGGCCGCAGTCGGCAAGGCGCTGGATCAGCTTCACTCCTGTTTGAATCCAGCCCAAGCGCAGCCCCGGCGCCATAATTTTTGAAAATGACCCCAGCGAAATCACCCGGCCTTGGTCGATATAGCCGGCCAGGGGCGGCGGCGGTGAAGCACCAAAATTTAAGAGGTGATAAACTTCGTCGGCCACGATGAGCAGGTTTTGCTGATGACTCAATTGCACCAGCTGCTCGCGCCGTTCGGCCGCAAGCGTGACACTGGAGGGATTGTGAAAGGATGGAATCGTGTATAAAAAAGCCGGTGCGTGCCGGGTCAACTTTTGTTCGAGTGCTTCCATAACCAGGCCCTGGTCATCCATCGGCAGGCTGACGACCTTCAATCCATGATCGGCAAATATCCGCAGGGCCAGAAAATAACTCGGTTCTTCAACAAAAATGGTGTCCCCGGGTCGGCTGAAGAGGGTGCAGATCAGGTCTAGCCCCTGGGAGGCGCCCGCGGTAACGAACAGGTTTTCAAAATCGACCGGCAGCTGATAGTGCTCACCAAGATAATTTGCCAGCACATGGCGAAAATAGCCGTCCCCCGCCATGGCGCCATAGGCCAGGTAGCCCGGGTCAGGCTTTCCAAGCCGGCTTGCGGCAGCTTCCCGCAACGTCTCCAAAGGCAGCAAATGCAGACTGGGCTGGCCGGCCCCGAAATCAATCACATCCGGTGGAATATACAATTGCGCAGTTTGAAATTTTTCCATTTTCCTTCTTAAATATCAACAAGTTGACTTTTGTCCTGGATGATGGTTTAAAATGAAAGTAGCGTAATTAATATGATCGTCGGAGTTTAGCGGACCAAGCGCAGTTGTCAAGGAAAAATCGATGGGTTATAAAAAGCCAAAACGAGTGTTTGAAGACGCCGGGTTGGTCGATCCGCGCAGTGCGTATCATGTGGATTTGGAGGGAGTGGTCAACACTAAAAATCAGGATTTGAAAACCATGGTTGACCGGGGACGGTATTTTTCGATCTTCGCCCCCAGACAAAGCGGCAAAACGACTTTTTTCAGGGACTTCTGTCGCACTTTGGAAAAAAATCCGCTTTATGTGCCCATTCTATTAAGCTTTCAGGATTACAAAAATCTCTCAGCGCAGCGGTTTTACCAGTTGCTGCAGAAATCCATCTACAAGCAGCTTATCGGCCGGCTGGATGCCGTCCAATGCCCTCAACTGGAAGACATCAAAACCTACATAGAAACTCATATCCTGTCCGATCATATCTCCTTTCGCGAACTCTTTGAGGAGCTGAACGGAATAATAAAAAAAAAGAAGATCGTCATTTTCATCGATGAATTTGACGGCATTCCCAGGGGTGAGTTAGAGAATTTTCTGACCACCCTGCGAGAATTGTATCAGGAATATAAAGAGAACGAGAATAAAGCCCTTTACTCGGTGGGATTGGTGGGAATCCGCAACATCACCAAGCTGATTGTCGGTGGTGTTTCCCCGTTTAATATCGCCGATCAGATTAAAATGCCGCCATTTTCGCTGAAAAACGTTCGCGATCTAAACGCCCAATATACCGAAGAAACCAACCAACCGTTTACCGAAGAGGCTGTTATAGCGGTTCACACGGAAACTGCCGGTCAACCCTGGCTGGTCAACCGGCTGGGAACGATTCTGACAATAGACATCAAGCCCAAGACCATCGAACCAATCACTCAGGAAGATGTGGAAAATGCCATAAATCGCCTGCTTAAGGAAAGGAATTCTCACTTTGACAATCTTCTTGAAAAAGCGCGCATGTACAAAGAATCTTTTATAGCCGCCATATTCAACGGAATCGATTACAACCCTGATGACGAAGATCAATCCTGGCTGGAGCAATACGGGCTAATCAAAGAGGAAAACGATAAAGTCGAGGCAGCCAACGCCATCTACAAAAGACGATTCTTAAAGGCTTTTTTTCATGAATCCGGAGCGGTCGCGGATACTTCTCTGAAATCGTATTTCACCCCGAGCGGCCTGCTGGACATGGAGGCTATTCTCTCCGATTTTGAAGAATACATCATGCAAATCGGTGTAAATGCCTTTTACGCAGGCCAGAAGCCCTACGAAAAGACCGGACAAATCCTGCTATCGGCCTGGCTGTATCAATTTGTGGAAGGGGGCAAGGGGGACCTGCGCTTTGAAACCCCCACCGGATTGGGCAGAATGGATATTCTCCTCACCTACGGCAACCGCAAATATATTGTCGAAACCAAGATCAACCGCTCCAATATCGAAAAAACCGTTGAGAAAGCAATCGACCAGCTTTGTGATAAATACCTTTTAACCGAGCGATCCGATGAGGGATGCATCGTGGTTTTTGACACCAAGACCAAGACCGGTGAGTTGCGCACCCCACAGCGGCGAAATGTCGCAGGAAAGCAGCTATTGCTATTCAATATTGCAATCGGGCGATAAGGCAACAAGTGCCTCGGGAATTATTAAATCTGGTTATATAGAAAGTCCAAGTGATATCGCCTTAATTTCCCGACAATATTTAACTTTTAGGCGTTTCCGGCTTATTTCAGCTTTTTGGCCATAATTTACAAGTACCTACGAATAAATCACTTGGGCTTTCTTTATATCCATATTATTAAATTAGTCCGACCCGGTGTGTAGGAGGAACGAAAGCAATAGACTGCAACCAATCGGTTCAGAGAGGTAAAAATTGTACCTGGTTTATCAGGTCGTTCAGGGTCACCTGCTTCTGCAATGATTTCTAAATCACGGATGCAATCGCCAATTGAAATTTTAAGCTGATGTGCATAGATGACACCATAAAAGGCTACGCCGGCCCTCTGCCTTTTCGATGCTTCCTGTAAAAGGTTGTAGTCTCGAGTGAAAAGCACTCGTTCAAGCTTTGACGCACGATCTAATAATTCGGTATCACCCAATTGACTTGAACCATCTTCGTAAGCAGTGATTAAATCGATTCCTTTTAATTTTAGCCCGTTGGTTATCGCACGCGGGACATTGTGATCCATATAAAATCGAATTGTCATGAGATTCAGATGAGGTTCTTGGCCTTTAGTTTTGCTTTTAGAGGGGTTGATTGAGCGCTCTTTTCCATCTGATCTACGTGTTGAAATTGTTGTTCGATGACTCTATCCAGCACTTCCTGATGATCAGAGTAATAAGCCAATGCTGAATATATCTGGCCCAAGGTCAAATGAGGGTGCTGAAATCGAAGTTCTTCTGGACTCCACCCATATGCAATTTTGTCTAAAATGAGTTCAATTACCTTCGTATTTGTATCTGCGATAATTGGTACATTGTCTTCATCGAGGATCACGTGTTGATATTTGGTTTCGACAACCTGCATTTTTTGGCCTCACACATTTTATTTTTAGTCGTTTTTTAAAGTCGAAGAAACTGCGATTTTCGGATATGGAATGGATTTAGCGATTTTGCAATTTCTGGAAACATAAAAATGACGATACCCATCAAGTAGCAGACTCATGGTTGGAAGTCAATATCGTTGAAATCATCGAAATATTAATTAGTTGACCTTTAGATTGGATGATCTTGTAAAATATTCGGATGAAGGTTGTATTGTGGTTTTTGACACCAAATCCAAGACCGGTGAATTGCGCTCCCCCCAAAATAGAGAGGTTGCCGGGAAGCAGCTATTGCTATTCAACATTGCAATCGGACGATAAGATCAAAGATTAAAGGCCTGAGGCTCACAGCAAGACGGAATGGGTGGAAGGTAGACGGTAGAGGGAAGAAGGTAGACGAAAACAGCCCCTCCGCCCAATGCGCTCTGCCCTATGCCCTCCGCCCCATGCGCTCTGCCCTATGCCCTCCGACCTCTGAAATCTGTCTTCTGTACTCTGTCCTCTGTCCTCTGACATCTGTCCTCTGTCCTCTGTCCTCTGACATCTGTCCTCTGTCCTCTGACATCTGTCCTCTGTTATCTTTTTTATCAACAATTTATTTTAAGCCTTGACAGTCTGATATTTTTTTGACATATTCGCCGGAATACGTAAAAAACAAACTTTATCACTATGACTCAATTCCCGAACAACACCCGAATCCGTTACCGTCGTCGCCCCGGACGATCGAGGGCCGGGTGTATTTTGTGTTGGAAATGAATCTGATTTTACCTGAATCGACAACATAGAAAGCCCCGGCATTTGCCGGGGCTTTTTTTTTGGAAAGGAGCAAAAAAATGACGGATGATAAAGTTCAAAAAGTGGTGCTGGCTTACAGCGGGGGGTTGGACACCTCGGTGATCGTACCCTGGCTCAAAAACAATTACGGCGACTGTGAAGTCATCTGCTTTACGGCCGACGTGGGCCAGCAGGAAGAACTCGACGGATTGGAGGACAAGGCCATTTCATCGGGTGCCAGCAAGTTGATCATCGCCGATCTGCGGGAAGAATTCCTGACAGATTATGTATTTCCAACCATGCAGGCCGGGGCTGTTTATGAGCGGGATTATTTGTTGGGGACGTCCATCGCCCGCCCCCTGATGGCCAAAAAAATGGTAGAGGTGGCAGAAGCGGAAGGGGCGGATGCCATCGCCCATGGCTGCACCGGCAAGGGCAACGATCAGGTTCGTTTCGAGCTGACGGTCATGGCGCTCAATCCCAAACTCAAGGTCATTGCGCCCTGGCGCGAGTGGGAAATCCGCAGCCGGGAAGATGCCATACGCTATGCTCAAAAGTTCGACATCCCCCTGACCCAGACTGAAAAAGATATCTACAGTCGTGACCGCAACATCATGCACATGTCCCACGAAGGCGGCATGCTGGAAGACCCCTGGAACGAACCCGAGGATGCCATGTTTCAGCTGTCCGTCAGCCCGGAAGCGGCACCGGATGAACCCGAGTATGTTGAAATCGGCTTCGAACAGGGCAACCCGATCAGCCTGAACGGCGAAAAGCTTTCGGCCGTTGAAATGTTCACTCGTTTGAACAAGATTGCGGGCGCCCACGGCGTCGGCCGCGTTGACATCGTCGAAAACCGGCTGGTGGGCATGAAAAGCCGGGGAGTTTATGAAACGCCGGCCGGCACCGTAATCTTTCGGGCCCACCAGGCGTTGGAAAGTATCTGCCTCGACAAGTACACCATGCATTATAAGGATTCCGTGGCGGTCAAATACGCCGAACTGGTTTACAACGGCATGTGGTTTATGCAATTGCGTGAGGCCATGGACGCCTTTGTCAAGGTCACCCAGCAAACGGTCAGCGGCAGTGTGCGTCTTAAGCTTTATAAGGGCAACATCATAATTACCGGCCGCAAGAGTCCCTTCAGTCTGTACCGGGAAGACTACGCCTCGTTCGGTGAAGAAGATGTCTACAACCAGCAGGATGCCCAGGGCTTCATCCAGCTCTTCGGCCTGCCGCTGAAAGTCGAATCACTTCTGGCCATAGACGGCGGCGGGGAAAGCAGATATCGTAAACCGGATTATAGTAAATTTAAGAGAGACTAATGAAACCAGAGGTTTCAGGTGTCAGGTTTCAGGTGTCCCCGCTTTCGCTTCGCTCCAGACGGGATCGTAGACAGGAAAAAAGTCGTAGACAACATAGAAGAAGGGTTTAAGGTATAAGGTGTAAGGTATAGGGTGTAAGGTATAAGGTAAAAGAGCCAAGGTTTTCGGCTTTCGGTATTCGGCAAAAAAGGTCTCGGGTGTCAGGTAAAAGTCGGAGACAATATAAAAGAATGGTTTAAGGTGCAGGGTATAAGGTGGAAGGTAAAAGAGGCAAGGTATTCGGCTTTCGGTATTCGGCGATTTAGCTCAAAGCAAATATTAGCTCAAAGCTGAAAGCTGAAAGCTCAAAGGTGAAAGCAAAATCATAGCTCAAAGGAATGAGGCGCAATAGACACAGGGTGGAAGGTGAATATTATAGGACTGAAGGGTTCGGGTATATGGGAAAGCAAAGCGCAGGATATCGACCCAGCAATATCGAAGGAAGGAATTCTGTAGATGAACTCTGACATCTGTTTTCTGGAATCTGTCTGCTGTTCTCTGTTTTCTGACCTCTGTCTTCTGACATCTGTCTTCTGTCCTCTGTTTTCTGACACCCGACACCCGACACCCGACACCTGAAACCTGAAACCATATAAATTACGAGCAATATGCTATCTCAATTCACTAGACAGATTTAGCAATTAAACACAAACTAGGCGAATAGAATATGAAAGCACGCTTAATACTATCGGACGGAACTACCTTCGAAGGACTATCACTAGGAGCCATGGGCACCAGCATTGGTGAAGTGGTGTTCAACACCGCCATGATGGGCTACCAGGAGATATTAACGGATCCGTCTTATCATTTCCAGCTGGTGACCATGACTTATCCCCAGATCGGCAACTACGGCGTCAACCCGAAAGACTTCGAATCCCGGCGCATCTACGCGGCCGGATTTATCGTGCGGGAGTACAGCCCGGTGGTCAGCCACTGGCAGGCGACCAAATCGCTGGATGAGTATCTTAAGTATCATGACGTGGTCGGCATCAGTGACATCGACACCCGGCAGCTCACCCGTCATCTGCGCGATCAGGGCGCCCAGATGGGGATGATTACCACCTCGGAAGAAACGCCGGATGTCCTGCTGGAGAGGATCCGCAGCGGCGAGCAGCTGGTTGGCCGCGATATTGCCAGCGAAGTCACCACTGGTGAAAACTACGAATGGCCCCTGGACGAGGAAAGCAAAATCGATCAACCCCTTGACTACAAGGTCGCCGTCTACGATTTCGGCGTCAAGTTCTCGATTCTAAGAGCCTTGTACGAGCACGGTTGTGAACTGCGTGTATTTCCAGCCGCCACTCCGGCCGACGAAATCATGGCCTGGAATCCGGACGGCATTTTTCTTTCCAACGGCCCGGGAGATCCGGAACCGGTGGATTATGCCGTCAACACAGTCCAGGGCCTGCTGGGGAAAAAGCCCATATTCGGGATCTGCCTGGGACATCAGATCCTGGGTTTGGCCCTGGGCGCCCAAACCAACAAGCTGAAGTTCGGCCACCACGGGGCCAATCATCCGGTCAAGCACCTGCCCAGCGGCGCCGTGGAGATCACGTCTCAAAACCACGGTTTTATTGTCGATGCCGACAGCCTGCCCCAAAGCGATGTCGAGGTCACCCACATCAACTTGAACGACGGAACCCTCGAAGGCTTTAAGCACAAAAACCTGCCGGCCTACTCCGTGCAATACCATCCGGAATCCGCCCCCGGGCCCCGGGACAGCCGGTATCTTTTTGAAAACTTTATCAAGGAAATGAAAGACTTCAATGCCTAGACGAAAAGACATTAAAAGAATTCTGGTGATCGGCTCCGGGCCGATTGTTATCGGCCAAGCTTGTGAGTTTGATTACTCCGGCACCCAAGCCTGCAAAGCGCTGAAGGAAGAGGGATTTATCGTCATCCTGATCAACAGCAATCCGGCAACCATCATGACGGACCCGGAGTTCTCCGACCGCACCTACATCGAGCCCTTGCATGCCGAGGCGGTGACCCGCATCATTGAAGCCGAGCGCCCGGATGCCCTGCTGCCCACCCTGGGCGGCCAAACCAGTTTGAACCTGGCGGTTGAACTGGCGGAAAACGGCACCCTTGAGGAATACGGCGTGGAGTTGATCGGCGCCGGCCTGGAAACGATCAAACTGGCGGAAGATCGGGAGCTCTTCCGCAACGCCATGCGGGAAATCGACTTGAATGTCCCGGCCGGCGGCTGCGCCCGCACCGTCGAAGAAGCCCAGGAGTTGTCTAAAGACATCGGTTTTCCCCTGATTATTCGGCCGGCGTTTACCCTGGGCGGAATCGGCGGCAGCGTGGTCTACAACAAGGAGGAGTTCAGCAAGGCCGCCCAGTGGGGCCTGAGCGCCAGCCCGGCCAGCGAGATATTGATCGAACAGTCGGTGCTGGGTTGGAAAGAATACGAGCTAGAGGTGATGCGTGACGGGGCCGATAATTTTGTAATTGTCTGCTCCATTGAGAATTTCGATGCCATGGGGATTCACACCGGCGACAGCATCACCGTGGCGCCGGCCCAGACCTTGACCGATGTGGAGTACCAGAATATGCGGGATGCCGCTAAAAAAATCGTCGCCAAAATCGGGGTCGAAACCGGCGGCGCCAACATTCAGTTCGGGCTGAATCCGCAAACCGGTGAAATGGTAGTGATCGAGATGAACCCGCGGGTATCCCGCAGCTCGGCCCTGGCCTCGAAGGCCACCGGGTTTCCCATCGCTAAAATTGCCGCCAAGCTGGCCGTGGGCTATCGCCTGCATGAAATTCCCAACGATATTACCCGCAAGACGCCGGCTTCTTTTGAGCCGGCCATCGACTATGTGGTGGTGAAGATTCCGCGCTGGGATTTCGAAAAGTTTCCGGACGAAGACCGGCGCTTGACCTCCCAGATGAAATCCATCGGCGAAGCCATGGGCATCGGACGCACCTTCAAGGAGGCCCTGAACAAAACCCTGCGCTCGCTGGAAAACGGTTGGTCGGGATTTCACGCCAACAATGGGAACGGGGACGGGTATGCCCGGATGTCAAGGGAAGCCCTGCTGGACGATATGCGCTACGGCACGCCGGACCGCATTTTAAAAATCTGGCAGGCGCTTAAAAACGGGATATCAAGAGATGAGATTTCGCAGGTTTCCGGCGTCGACATCTGGTTTCTGGAAAATTTATTGCAGCTTACTGAATTTGAGAGCGAAATTGCGGCCGACTACAAAAGCCGCAATACCATTACCCCAGAAAAGCTGCTGCGGGCCAAACGCATGGGGTTTTCCGACAGGCACCTGGCCCTGCTGACCGGCCGCAGCGAAGCGGAAATCCGCAGCTTCCGCAAATCCAGCGGCCTACAGCCCTCCTATAAAATCGTGGATACCTGCGCCGCTGAATTCGAATCCTTTACGCCGTATTATTATTCCACCTATGACCATGAAAACGAATCCGTTGCCACGGAGAATAAGAAAGTGATCATCCTGGGCGGCGGTCCCAACCGTATCGGCCAGGGCATCGAATTTGATTATTGCTGTGTGCACGGCATTTTGGCCCTGAAGTCCCTGGGCGTCGAAGCCATCATGATCAACTGCAACCCCGAGACCGTCAGTACGGACTACGATGTGGCGGACAAACTGTATTTCGAGCCTTTGACTTATGAAGACGTCTTGAACGTCGCGGAGTTGGAGAAACCCGACGGCGTCATCATCCAGTTCGGCGGCCAGACCCCGTTGAAGCTGGCCCTGGCTCTTGAAAAGGCCGGGGTTCCCATATGGGGCACCGCGCCGGATTCCATCGACCTGGCCGAAGATCGCGACCGTTTCGGCGCTCTGCTGGATTCCCTCGACATCCCCCATCCCCAGTACGGCACGGCCACATCCATCGACGAAGCCCTGGATGTGGGCAAACGCATCGGTTTTCCGCTGGTGGTCCGGCCCTCTTATGTTCTCGGCGGACGGGCCATGGAGATCGTCTACGACATCGAAACGCTCCAACATTACATGCAGCATGCCGTTTCGGCTTCCGAAGAACACCCGGTGCTGCTGGACCGCTTTTTGGAAGATGCCTATGAATTCGACGTGGATGCAATTTCCGACGGACAGGATGTAAAAATCTGCGGGATCATGCAGCATATCGAAGAAGCGGGAGTCCATTCGGGCGACAGCATGGCCGTTCTGCCGCCTTTTTTATTAAGCCGCGATCAGCACGAGGACATCAAGGAATACACCGGCCTTCTGGCCAGGGCCCTGAAAGTCAAAGGTCTGCTCAACATTCAATTTGCCATCATGTTTGATACGCTGTACGTGATCGAGGTCAATCCGCGGGCCTCGCGCACCGTGCCGTTTGTCAGCAAAACCACGGGAATTCCGATTGCCAAGTTGGCCGTCGAGGTCATGGCCGGCAAAAAAATCGATCAAATCAGCTACAGCTTTGAAAAGCAGCTTCCGTATGTGGCCGTCAAGGAATCCGTCTTCCCCTTTGAGCGTTTTGACAAAACGGATATTTTTCTACGCCCGGAAATGCGGTCCACCGGCGAGGTGATGGGAATTGCACCCAAATTCGGCGAAGCGGTGTTTAAGGCCTTTCAGTCCGCCGGCATCACCATCCCGCGCACCGGCACCGTATTTGTCAGTGTCAATGACAACGACAAAGCCCGGGCCCTGCCCATTGCCGAAGGCTTGAAAAAATTCGGCTACAACCTGGTGGCCACCCATGGAACGGCAGAGTATATCGCCGCCCGCGGAATCGAAGTCAAAACCGTTCTGAAAATCAGGGAGGGCCGACCCAATGTCGTCGATGACATCAAAAACGGACAGATCGATTTGATTATCAATACACCGTTGGGGCAGCGCTCACGGGCCGATGAATACACCATCGGCTGGACCGCCATTATCAATAAGGTCCCATTTATCACCACCCTGTCGGCCGCCGAGGCCATCGTGCGGGGCCTCAAAGCCAAGAACAACAAGCCGATCCGTTATAAATGTCTGCAGGATTATTATATGAGTTAGGTGCTGGATGCTGGCTGCTGGATGCTCGATGCTGGATGCTCGATGCTGGATGCTCGATGCTGGATACTCGATGCTGGATGCAGACTGGGTTGCGAGTTGCGAGTTCTGGGGTGCGGGGGTAATTCGATTGCAGATTGCGGATTTCGGATTAAACGGCACGATGCAAAGCGCAGGGTGCATAGAGCATTGGGCGGAGCGCAAAGGGCATAGCTATATGACGGAGCGGCATTCGGCTTTCATCCTGCGAGGCACACCGAAATTTATTTGAATGGATGTGTTATCCCGCGCTAGGGGGAGTGCACGGCAAAACATAGCAGCTCAAAGGTGAAAAAAGAAAGGTACAAGGTGTAGGCTAATAGGTTTAAGGTATAGGGTTTAGGGTTTTCGGCATTCGGTGTTCGGCTTTCGAGGCACACCACAGTTTTTAAATAGATGTGTCGTCCCGCGTTAGCGGGGGCAGGATCAGCTCATAGCTCAAAGACTCACAGCATAAACAAATGCGAACCGCAGAATATCGAATATCGAAGGAACCGGTTCTGTCATTTATTTTCCAAGCCGCCTCCGATATCCTGAATCCAATAACCATTGACCGATAACAAATAACTATAGTTTTTTCTGTCATCTGTCTTCTGTACTCTGTCATCTGTCTTCTGTACTCTGTCATCTGTCTTCTGTCTTCTGTACTCTGTCATCTGTCTTCTGTACTCTGTCATCTGTCTTCTGACATCTGTTCTCTCACTTCTGGAAGTTCGTTGCGGGGAATGATTGACACTCGATGCCGGATGCCGGATATCGGATACCAGATACCGGAAGACGGGTTAAATAGTTTGATTGGGTTGACTCTGTTGTTTCTTTTTCAATCCCAAATCTAAAGGCCGTGCTTTTTTCTTTTTCAATCCGCAATCCGAAATCCCAAATCCCAAATCGAATTGACCGTGTTGTTTCTTTTTCAATCCCAAATCCCAAATCGAATTCCTCTGTCAACTTCTTCGCCATTTTACTATCAACCCAGCCAAGGTCCATGTTTGTTTCTAAATGAGAAAACATAAATTTCTCCATGACTTCTCCAAACGACTTGGTGGCTTCAGAGGTGCCATAGCTTTCTGCGGTGGCCGATGCCAAAACTTTTATAAATCCCGCCTCATGCAGCAGCCCACGGTGTCTCCGCGCGATATAGGAATCTCCGCCATTATGCCTCCAAATCTTCAAGTAAAGATTCCAGCATTCATAGAGTATGGTTTGGTTTAGAGTCAATTCAATTTTGGTTGAATTTTTAAAGTTGAAAATTGATTTTCATAAAGGGAGTTTTATATTTAATAAATTGTTTTATTTAGCATCAAAAAACCGTTAGACAGTTATCAACTACAAAGATTTTAATTGAATTCAACTTTGTCACGACGGTAATTTCGTTTGGGACATTTGAAATTTGGAATTTCGGATTTGTTTCGAATTTCGATTTTCGAGTTTCGTATTTCCGGTTTATCCGGGTTGGGAGTGTATATGCAGCCGCTGAAAAAAAATAAAAATTTCTCAGGACCCGATGGACCGGTGGTTTTGGCCATTATGGATGGAATCGGCATCGGTCAATATGAAGAAGGTGATATCGTGCGCCGGGCCAACACGCCGACCCTGGATTGGCTGGCCGACAACAGCCTGACATCGAGCCTCAAAGCCCACGGCACCGCCGTCGGCATGCCGTCCGATGCCGACATGGGCAACAGCGAGATCGGCCACAATGCCATTGGCTGCGGCCGGGTGTTTGCCCAGGGGGCCAGCCTGGTGAGCAACGCCATTGAAGCAGGCATCCTCTTTGACGGTCCGGTCTGGCGCGAATTGATCGAAAACGTCAACACCCATGCTGCCAAATTGCATTTTATCGGTCTTTTCTCAAACGGCAATGTTCACAGCCATATCGATCACCTGGAGGCAATGCTGGCCGAAGCCCAAAAACTGGGGGTCAAAACAGCCTGTGTCCACATCCTTTTGGACGGCCGGGATGTGCCGCCGACCTCGGCCCTGGAATATGTCAACCGCCTGGAAAACTTTCTGGCCGGCTTAAAAGAAGGCAGCGACATTGACTTTGCCATCGCGTCGGGCGGCGGTCGCATGCAAATTACCATGGACCGCTACCAGGCCAATTGGAGCATGGTGGAAAAGGGCTGGCAAACCCATGTCCTGGGGCAGGGCCGTACCTTTGAGAACGCCAATGATGCCATCGGAACCTTGCGCGGGGAAAATCCCGGGGTTATCGATCAGGATCTGCCGCCCTTTGTCATATCCCGCAACGGTGGGCCTTTGGGACCCATTACTGAAAATGACAGCGTCATATTTTTTAATTTCCGGGGGGACCGGGCCATCGAAATGAGCATGGCCTTCGAAGACGATGATTTCCAAAAGTTTGATCGCGGACCCAAATTGAACGTGCTATATGCCGGCATGATGCAGTATGACGGCGATGCCCTCATTCCCAAGAAATATTTAGTCGATCCGCCGGGCATTGATCGTACCATGGGCGAGTATCTCGTCAACTCCGGCATCAAACAGCTGGCAATCAGCGAAACCCAGAAATTCGGCCATGTCACCTATTTTTACAATGGCAACCGCTCCGGGAAATTTGACGATGCCCTGGAAAATTACGTTGAGATACCCTCCGATATTATCCCCTACGAAGAGCGCCCCTGGATGAAGGCCGCCGAGATTACGGACGAAGTCGTGGAAGCTCTGCATCGGGGGGACAATCAATTCATCCGGCTGAATTTTGCCAACGGCGACATGGTCGGGCATACCGGTGTCCCCGAAGCAGTCGAGATTGCGGTGGAAACGGTGGATCTCTGCCTGGCCCGCTTGCTGGATGCCGTCCAAAAAGTAAACGGCATTCTGATTGTTACAGCCGACCACGGCAATTCCGACGACATGTTTCAGCGCAATAAAAAGACCGGAGAAGTCGCCATAGATGAACAGACCGGAAAACCCAAGCCGAAAACCGCTCATTCGTTGAATCCCGTCCCGGTGTACATATACGATCCCACCGGCAAGGTGAAGATGCGCTTATCGGATCATCAGGATCTCGGCATCAGCAGCATCGCCGCCACCTGCTTAAAGCTGCTGGGCTTCGAACCGCCGGAAGATTATTCGCCAAGCATCATAGAACTGGTTTAAGAGATGGTTAGATGAAAATAATGTATTTCAACTGTTCGCTTGTCCTAATAAAAAAGGGGACAGGTTTCGGGTATCGGGTTTCAGGTGTCAGGAAACCGAGGTGCCTCTCTCTGAATATCGGGCCCCGACAGCTGAAACTAAAAGATTAGCGGCGTAGCGTTCTTCGGCACCAAATATTCGGCGGGGATAAACCCCGCCGCTACATTTCAGCACAACAATTTCAAAATTTCCGGCATAATTCCAAAATCGGATCAATCCCCAATCCGAAATCCAAAATCCCAAATCGAATCAATCCGCAATCCAAAATCTAAAATCCAAAATCTATCTTTCCCTTTCGTTTTTCAACTTTTTGGCGAATATGCCGATACAGTTCATAGTTCAATGTAAATTCGATCGGCAGTAAGCGGCAGATGGCCGCCGAGTACCGATACAGTAAAATAAGAAAGGCCAGTTAACCATGACGAATTCAAATCCTGCATCAGGGGCTGAGAAGAGTCCACGCATTCTCGTGGCAGACGACACGGACGTCAATCAGAAGATCGCCCAGTTAATCCTTCAACGAGCCGACTACAATGTTGATGTTGTTGAAAACGGACAACAGGCGGTGCATGCCCACCAGCAAAATCCCTATGACCTGATCCTGATGGACATTCAAATGCCGCTTATGGACGGACACGAAGCAACCCAAAAAATTCGCAATTGGGAATGTGAAGTGCAGAATGAAACCGGAGTTAATTCCGATTCACAATCCGAAATCCAAAATCCAAAATCCAAAATCACCAGAGTACCGATCATCGCCATGACCGGCAATGCCTCCACCGGGAGTTTTGATGAGACACTTTACCCGGAAATGAACGATTGCATCGGCAAACCCCTACAAGTGGATGCGCTGCAGTCCGTGGTGCAAAAATGGCTCAAGCCTGATACCATTACAATCGAAAACGGATGTTCCGCAGATCAGGCTGCAGTTGCGGAATCGGTATCAGAAGAAGCTCAAAAACCCCTGGATATGGACCGTGCCATTGAAGAATTCATGGGGCAAAAAGAAATATTCTTGAGCGTCGCACAAAAATTTTTAACCGGCGCCGGATCTCAAATAAACAAGATCCGCCAAGCCATCAGGGTAGCGAACTACTCAGAAATAGAGTCATACGCCCACGCCATCAAAGGTGCCGCGGCCAACCTGACGGCCGACAAACTGGCCAACCTGGCCGCCGATCTGGAGCAAGCCGCCGAAAAGCAGCAGTCAGAATTGAGCACCGAATTGGCCGATAATCTCGAAGAAGAATTGGTTGCACTGAGGAAATATATTCAACATAATCCTATGCCTGATCCGCCTGCGGTGAATCAGCCAAATGCGACGATATTCCCCGAGCCAAATGTGATTGCCCCCGGGCTAAACTGAATAGGTGAAATGATGAAAATCCGCTCAAATAGGTTTCAGGTGTCAGGTTTCGGGTGTCAGGGATAGGAGGTTCTAAGTCCTGACACCTGTCTACGATCCCGTCTGGAGCGAAGCGCAAGCGGGGAACACTGACACCTGAAACCTTCCGCAACTTACAACATGTTTTCAAATAAAGCCCGTTAAGGGCCTAAATCCCTGAATCCCTGAATCCTTTAGCACTTATTAAATCCGCATTCTGCAATCCGCAATCGTTGCCCCCTTTACCATCTTGTGCTTTCCTGTCATTCTCCTTTTGCTGTTTAACCAATGAACTGCCCCGCGGCAAGCCGCGGCGTATCAAAGTCCGATAAATTCTATTCAAACGCAATCCCGCTGAACTGAAGCGCGACGGGGAATTAAACCCGGCAGATTTCGCCATCGCCTTAACACGTGTTTTGAATTCTGTGTAATCTGCAAAATCTGTGGATTGAAGCATATTCTGGTTGTATACATCCACCAAAGGAGTGCAATTAAATGAAAATTCGTGAAATACGGGCGGCCGGCCTGAAAGGCGCCACACCGCTGGGCGGGTGGAGCAGTGAACTGGAACAGCAGGATTGTGTTCATACCCTGGTCATAATAAGGCGGAGGATGGGGTGCAGGGAGTAGGAAGTGTGTTTACCAATTCCGATCTCACGCAGGCGGCGCTGGCCGTTTTGGAGCCGCTTTATCGCAATGAGAACGCATACGATGCCTGGCTGAAAAAAGGGGCCTTTGACATCGTGCAGCCGGATGTGACCAAGGTGGGGGGGCATCAGCGAGTCGCGCCGCATTGCCTGGATGGCCCAGGAAAACGGCATCCGCTATATCCCCCGCGGCTGGAATACGGCGGTGGGACTGGCGGCTGATCTGCAGCTGGCCTCAGCGGTTGCCGATACGGACCTGGTGGAATACCTCACCGGCTCGCCCTATGTGGACGAAATTGCAGCCGGAGGCTGGCAGTTGGATGCAGACGGCATGCTGCCGATACCGGAAGCACCAGGTCTGGGATTGAAGCTGGACCCGGATGCGGTGGCCAGGTATACCGGAGGGGAATTGAAGCTATAATAATTTTGGATTTTGGATTGCAGATTTTGGATTTAAAGTCTTCTGCCTGTCGTGAGCTTCCTTGTCGAACGGCCTGTCGTGAGCTTCTGTGTCGAACGGCCTGTCGTGAGCTTCTGTGTCGAACGTCCTGTCGTGAGCTTCCTTGTCGAACGGCCTGTCGTGAGCTTCCTTGTCGAACGGCCTGTCGTGACCTTTTGTGTCGAACGATCCATTATAATTGATAGAGCACAGCGATTCCATCAATCCGCAATCCGCATTCCGCAATCCGAAATCGAAACTCTGTCATCTGTTTATACATCCACAATCGCCTTGATCACTTGGGTCTCCGGCCGAATCCATTTGGGGAATTCATGCTTGAGATTGCTGAAATCGGCCCGATGGGTGATCAGTGGCTTGGCTTTTACCGTACCTCTTTCAAGCATATCGATCACCTGTAAAAAATCGAACCGGGTTGCGTTGCGGGTTGATAAAAGGGTAGTCTCCCGTTTGTGGAATTCGGGGTCGTTAAGCTGAAAATCTCCGATAAACAATCCGATATAAACAAGCTTTCCACCATGAGATAGAAAGTTCAGGGCATTGCCCATGGACTTGGGATTACCGGTGGCATCCATTACGACGGAGGGAAAATCGCCGGCGGTCATCTCCGACAACGTGGATTTTGCATCACCGGCGGCGTTGATGGTTAATTCAACACCCAGTTCCCGCTCGCAAAAAGCAAGCCGGCTGTCGACCAGATCCATCGCAATGACCCTGGCACCCGCGGCTCCGGCAAACTGCATGGTCACCAACCCAATGGGTCCCGCACCGATAACCAGCACCCATTCATCGGGTTGAATACCGGCCCGTTTGACGGCATGGTGCCCAATGGCCAGGCACTCTACCAGCGCGATTTCGTCCAGTTCCAGACCGTCGGCTTTAACCAGATGATCAGCCGGCACTCGGATCCACTCCTGCATGCCGCCGTCGGAATGAACCCCGAGTACGTTTAGATCCGTGCAGCAGTTGGTTTTTCCCATGCGGCAGGCAATGCATTCACCGCACTCCAAATAGGGCAGGATGGCCACCGGATCCCCGGGTTCAAGGCCTGCCGAATTTTCCTCGATGGTGTCGATCTGGCCGGCCAATTCGTGTCCCAGTATCCGGGGATAGGTAAAAAAAGGCTGATTGCCTTCGAAAGCATGCAAATCGGTGCCGCAAATGCCGATCCGCTTCACGCGCACCAATGCCTGCCCGCTTTGGGGAACTGGTTTGTCGGCTTCGATCTCGCTGAACTCAAATGGTTTGTTACAAATAATGCTTCTCAAGTTTTCTCCCCATCTAGAATAGATCCGTTGACCTGCGACGAGCTCACCTCGACTTGCTCGGAGCCTGAGCCTGTCGAACGGCAGTCGAGTCGAGGCGAACCACTACGCCTCCGGCGGATCAATCTTCAATTTTTAATTTTCAATACCGGCTTGTCCGGCTTCCGGCACTAAATTGTTGACGAGACCTTCGCATATGAACTTCCATTGCAGCCACGGCCTTCAGGGGATCGCGCAATTTGATTGCTTCTAAAATAGCCCGGTGTTCAGCCAACGCGGCTTGCGGTCTTCCATCCCGCTCGACCTTCATCTTGTTGGAAATGGCAATGACATCCGGTGTCAGGATGCTGATTAGAGACATCAATACGGTATTCTTGGAGCACTCGGCGACTTTGAGATGGAAAAAAAGGTCATCCGCCATCCCGGCTCCCTGCTCCTGAATTTGTCTTTGATATATCTCGTGAGCCTCGATTAACTCTTGCAGATCACACTCATCCGCGCGACCGGCGGCCAGCCGGGCGGCATTGATTTCGAGGATTTCGCGGGTTTTCAGCAGAGAGTTGATGTCACTTTGATCCAGGGCGAGAACATTGGCGATTAACCCCTCGAGAGATTTGACTCCCAGACTGGCCACATAAGTGGCGCTTTGCGGAAGCGTTTTGAGAATGCCGTAGAATTCTAATTTTTTGATCGCCTCGCGGACATAGCCTCGCCCCACGCCGAGTTTTTCAGACAACGCCCGTTCACTCGGTAGGCGGTCGCCCGGCTTCAGTACGCCGGAGGTGATCACTTGCCGGATTTGCCCGATGATGATATCAACCGGCTTTTTAAGCTCGATTTCCTGAAAATTATCAATCAACTGCAGGGCATCTCTAGTCATGATCAACCTGGTTCGTGATTGAAGTGAACGCTCCTACTGCAGAGCGGGAACCATCAGGAAGCCACTGGATACGGGCGAAGACCACCAGCACAACTGATTAAATCAGAAAATCGTGTTTCGAATTTCAGCAAGTTTTACTTAACTCTCGCCGGATCGGTAGAACATTATCGGGTTCACCACTAGAAGTGGTGGTTTAATGGCGGAATTGCCGTCAACCTGATAATTGGTTAACCAATTATCTATAAAAAATACCCCTGTCAAGAATAAAGATCCAAACTCCTAATTCCAGAGCCCCGGCTTGGGTTCGCTCCGATACATGATGAAACATTTGACACTTCATCTGCATTCATTTAATGTCTATTTTTTGAAATCACATCATGTTTGCGCAGGATTTTTGTTATAACCAGATTGAATATTTAATTAACTCTATCGAATTATTTTAATATGACAGAGCGACACGCGGCGCAAGCGCCTGCGCTGCGCGAGCGAAACCATAAATCTTCAATTTACAATATTCAATCTTCATTTCCGGCTTCGCCGGGTTAGGCTGAGTACAGTGTAGGCAGTGACATATGAAATTCGATCTAAATCCTTTCATCAATAACTAATAACGAATAACCAATAACTCCCAATGGATCTTTAATTCAATTGCGGAGTAACCTTGAACGCTGAACCTTGAACCCGGGAAACCTCAAATTCTTTCTTTTGTTGACACAGAGATGCGAAAATGCTTGATTATGCTTCTGCATAAGTGCTTTCACAAACTCACATATATCGCGAGGAAAAACCATGCGCATTGCGGATATCCAAACGGCAGTAATTGCCGCCAACTATGATTGGACAATCATAAAAATTAAAACGGAAGACGGCGCCATCGGCTATGGCGAAAGCCTGTTTGCGCCAGGTTTGACGAAAATGATCCACGATTTCAAACCCCTGTTGATCGGACGGGAAATTGACGAGATCCATCCGATTAACCGCACCTTGCAGACCGCCGGTGTGGCAGCCGGATTGCTGGGAGGTATCGTCACCAATGCCATAGCCGGCATCGAATCCGCGCTGTGGGATTTGTTGGGCCAGTCCCTGGGGGTGCCCATGTTCAAGCTTTTTGGCGGGGCCTATCGCACGACGATCCGCCTGTACGCCGACTGCCATGCCGGCGAAGGCCTGTCAAGTCTGTCCTCGGTCATTGTGCCGCGGATTCCCTGGTGGATGAGCGACAGCGGCGAAGATGAATATGCCTGGGATGTTCACACCAAATTCCACGGCGGCCTGGATACGGAAGCCGGCGAAGCCGATCCCCGGGCCTACGGCGAGCGCGCCGCGCAGGTCGCCGATCAGGGATATACGGCAGTCAAGTTCGACGTCGACATCCCCAACCCCTATTCCAGGGATCGATACAACCGCTGCCTCGACCGCCGGGAGATCGAGTTGATGAGTTCACTGGTGGCAGCGGTCAGGGAAGCAGTGCCGAAAGGGGTGGATATCGCCATTGACTGTCACTGGAATTTCGCCGTCGAGGACAGCCTGCGCCTGGCCGAGGCCTGCCGGCCCTACAACCTTCTGTGGCTGGAAGATCCCACGCCGCCGGACAGTTTCGAAGCGCTCAAACATGTCATCGCCCATGCACCCGTGCCGATTGCCACCGGCGAAAACCATTTTCTCAGATCCCAATTTCATGATCTGTTCAATCGTTGCGGTCTACGCCTGGCAGCGCCGGATCTGCAGAAAACCGGCTTGGCGGAAGGCCGCCGTATTGCCGAACTGGCGGAGATTTTTACGGCCGTCATGGTGCCGCACAACATATCAAGTCCGATCGGAACCATGGCCTCGGCCCATCTGTGCGCGGCCCTGCCGAATTTTCTGGTACTTGAACATCATGGGATTGAAGTTCCGTTTTGGGAAGACCTGGCCCTGGGCTGGGACGGCCCCATCATCAAAGAAGGCCATATTCATCTCGACCCGGCCCGACCCGGTCTGGGAATTGCCTTCAATGAAGAAGAGGCCTACAAGTATCGCAACCTGGAGGAAGCCTTCTTTGATCGGGAGTAGCTCAATAGCCAAACATTGGCGTCTTGGTGGCAAAAAACAATATTCTATATTCATGGTAATCTGTGCAATCTGCGCAATCTGTGGATGAAAGATAAAATAAAGGATCGAAAAATGCTAAAATTCAAGCGTTCGCTTTGCACCGAATGTCAGATTTGCATGGCCATCTGCTCCTGGAGCCACTTTGGCGAAAATACCACCAAACGGGCCCGCATCAATGTGACGGCCGACTGGCCCAAAACGCCGATAATCAGGGCGTGTCTGGCCTGCAAAGACCACGAGTGTGTTGCGGCCTGCCCGCATGACGCCTTGTCCTGGGAAAATTGGATTCAGCTCGATACAAACCGGTGCGATGGCTGCGCGGTCTGCGTCGACGCCTGTCCGGTCAAGGGTATCCGGATCGATACCAAAACCGGCTTTCCCCTGATCTGCGATACCTGCAACGGTCAATTTCAGTGTGTACAATGGTGTCCTACAAAAGCGGTACAAAAAAAGGAATAAGGATCTATGAATACCTGGCACGGTTACACCGGAAAAATATTGGATGTGAACCTGACAGCGGCTTCCATATCGGAAACCGAAATGGATCGCACTCTGGCAGAAAATTACATGGGCGGCAAAGGCTTTGGCGCGAAAGTACTTTATGACCAATTGCCCCCGGGATGCGATCCGCTCTCGGCGGACAACATCCTGGTATTTGCCACCGGACCGCTCACCGGCACCTTTGCGCCATCCAGCGGACGCTTTGAAGTTTGTACGAAAAGCCCGGCCACCGGGCTGTGGCTGGATTCCAATTGCGGCGGCTACTTTGGGCCTGAATTGAAATTTGCCGGCTATGACATGGTCATTGTCAGGGGCAAAGCGGCAGCGCCGACAGTACTGGTTATCGAGGACGATCAATTGGAACTCAAACCGGCCGCCGACCTTTGGGGAACGGACGCCATAACGACCCACCGCCAAATAAAAGATTCTTACGGCCAAGAATTTAAAGTCGCCTGTATCGGACCGGCCGGCGAAAAAGGCGTGCTTTTTGCCGGGATTATTTCAGAATATCGCGCCCTGGGCCGGGGAGGTGCCGGCGCCGTAATGGGATCCAAAAACCTGAAAGCGATTGCCGTCCGGGGCAGTGGAAGCATCCCCTTGTTCGATTCGGATGGTTTCATGAAGACCTGTCGTGAATCTTTTAACGAACTTGCCAATAACCCGGATACCGGCGGCGGACGCCAAAAATACGGCACCAATGTCATATTATCCCTGATGGATGAGGTCGGGCTCCACCCGGTACGAAATTTTCAAAAAGGCGCCTTTGAAGGGGCCGACCGCGTCAATGAAGAAACGGTTCAAGCCCACTATGTCAGGAATAAAGCCTGCTTCGGGTGCCCGATTTACTGCAGCAAAGTTGCTGAAGTCAAGGAGGGCCGATACCAGGGCAGTTTCACCGAAGGCCCTGAATATGAAAACGTGTGGGCCTTTGGCGCCAACTGTGAAAATGTCGATGTGGGGGCCATCATCGAAGCCGAATACCTTTGCGACTACTATGGGCTGGACGCGATTACAGCCGGCGGTGTCATTGCTTTTTTAATGGAGTGCGCTGAAAAGGGGTTGCTTGAGGAAAACGACATCGATTTTCCCATGGCTTTCGGCAATTCCGAATCCATCATCAAGGCCATTCACTTGATCGGCAAAGCTGAAGGACCCGGTCGGCTATGGGGCCAGGGAGTAAAAAAGCTGGGCGACCAAATCGAAGGGGCTCAGGATCTGGCCATGCACGTCAAAGGTCTCGAGCTGCCGGCCTATGATCCACGGGGCTCGGCCGGCATGGCCCTGGCCTATGCCACCAGTGATCGGGGGGGCTGTCACTTGCGCTCCTGGCCCATCGGGGATGAACTCTTGGCGACCGAAGGGCGGATGGATCTGCAATCCCTGGAATTCAAGGCTGAACTGGTCAAAACCCAGCAGGATCTCTTTTGTATGGTCAACTGCAGCGGCATGTGTCTGTTTGCAACTTTCGCGGTGAATTTAAAGCAGATCACCCCCTTTCTGCATGCCGCCACCGGTTTGGATGCCTATTCATCCTCCGAAGAGGTAATGAAGATCGGCGAAAGGGTCAACAATCTGGTCAGACTTTTCAATATTCGCGAGGGCCTGACCAGGGACCTGGATACACTGCCCAAACGCTTTTTCACCGAGCCGCTCAAAGAAGGACCCAGCCGCGGGCGAGTAGTGGAACTGGACCAGTTAATGGAGGAATACTATATGGTCCGCGGATGGAATGCGGAGGGTGTGCCGGGGGAAGGGAAACTACGAGAACTCGGGATAGATTCAAGCTGAGAGGCAGCAGTTTGAAGTTATTGGCAACTGCTTATCGGGTATTGGGTATTCGACATTCGGTATTCGGTATTGGATTATAGGAAACTAATAGATAGTATTTCAAAGATCAGAATAACCCCAATAATTTCAAGGTATATCCTTTGTTGGTAGCTCCATTTCAGGGCTCCCAAGCCAAGCTCAATAATGAGCCTCAGATCGACCGGATTTTAATCGTTTTTGTCTAATAATACATAGTCACTTTATCGTAGTTAAAATACAGGTTGAAAAGCGGCTTTAACTACGAAGAACATTATGACAACCTATCACTAATAACTAATAACAAATAACTAATTACTAGTAACTAATAACTAATAACTAATAACCAATAACCAATATTGTTGTGGAGGTCCATAATGTTTAAACCCGAGGGCGTTTATGTGGCAATGCTGACACCATTTGATGAGGATGGTGCGATCAATGAAGGTGAGCTGCGGCGCTATGTTAATTTTATGATTGAAGGCGGTGTGCACGGTCTGTTTCCCATAAGTTCGGTGGGTGAGTTCATCCACATGAGCCGGGAGGAAAAAATTCGTATGATGGAGATCATGGTCGATCAAAATAAGGGCCGCGTCAAAATCACCCCCGGTGTCGGCAGCAGTCTGCCGGCCGAATCGATCTTCCTGGCCCAAAAAGCCAAAGAACTCGGCTGTGACGGCGTTGTCGTTGCCCCGCCTTATTTTTATCAGCTGTCCCAGGAAAATATCGAGGCCTATTTTGAGTCCATCGCGGACGCTGTCGATATCCCGAATATTCTCTATAATATTCCGCTGTTCACCCAACCTATCTCCTATGACGTGGTCAAGCGGCTGGCCCGGCATCCGAACGTCGTGGGCATGAAGGACAGCAGCGGCAGCATGGTCGACTTCATGCACTTTATGGATAAAATCAAGATTGCCGGAGAGGATATCAACGTGCTGACCGGCCGGGAGGAAACCATGTTCCCTTGCCTGATGGTCGGCGGGAAAGGCTGCATGACGGCAACCGCCGGTATTTTGCCGGAGATCATGGTCGACATCTACGCTGCCTGGCAAAATCAGCGGTATGATGAGGCCAAGCTGTTGCAGGAGTCGATTCTCCTCATCTTGCGCACCATGTTTTCCCTGCCGTTTCCCTTGGGATTCAAATACGCGCTGGAATTGAGGGGCTTTAAAATGGGGCCGCCCAAACAGCCGCTATCGGATGCCGAACGGTTCAATTACCGCAACACCAAGGTCAGAATCGAAAAGATAATGCTCCCGATTTTGGAAAAGCTCAGAAAAGATCAGCAGGCCAGCGCGTAAAGCGATGAAAAGAATTCATAAAGTGGCTTCAGGTTTCATCCTCTTTTTCTTACGTTTAATCGATTTTTAGGAGAAATTTCGGATTGCGGATTGCAGATTTGTTGTATCGCTTTGCTCTATAATTTTAAATTTTGAATGACAGCATACCTTAAATCCAAAATCTAAAATCCAAAATCCCCAATTTATAATAAATCAAAGTGGGGTCATTTAGCTGAAATATGGTTTAAAAAATCATAATTTTCAACAACCAGCCAAACTAGATTTACTTCTGAAGCCCTGGATAAAGTGTTTTGATGCATTCAGGACAGATACCGTGGGTGAATTCAGCTTCGGAATGATCCTGGATATAGGCTTCCAGCCGATTCCAATAGCCCTTGTCGTCACGGATTTTTTTGCAATTCGCGCAGATCGGCAACAGGCCGCTTAAGGTGTCGATCCGGGCCATGGTTTGCTTCAATTCTGTGATATCCAATCCGACTTTCCAACTTTTCCACCCCAGGATGGGAAAGTAGCCGGATATGTTTGACCAGGCAATGGTTTTTTCAGAACCGTCCTGGCTGAGAAATTTCCATTCTGCCTGGGTGTCTATATCAGTAGGCGATTCGCCCGTCTTGACAGGCATCAGCAACTCTAAGACCTGCGGATTAGCCTGGATTTCAGCGGCACTGTAACCGCTGACTCGCTCGAATTCTTTGTTATAAAATACAAGATAACCGTCATCGTCAATGGCAAGGATAATGACAGGCATCTCCTTTAGCACAGATTTAAGCAAATTTTTGCTTTTATTCAAGGATTCTTCAGCAGCCCTGCGCCTGCGAACTTCCTGCTCAAGTTGTTTCTCGACTTTCCGGAGTTTTTCAACCAATTCGCTTTTCGCTTGATCCATATTGAATATCCTTTATCTATCTCCCATTTAACCGTATTCGGTCAACGACGTCAAATTAATAAAAACGCCGGAGGTGGAAATCATATGAAATGAATGTCGAACGTCGAATGTCGATTGAAGAATGGTGGAATCGCTTGGGGCTTCGCTCTTCGAGCTACGACCCCACACGTCGCTCAGTCGTTTTAAAATGGACAGAATACCTTAAATCTAAAATCCGCATTCCAAAATCCAAAATTTGGTTTTTGAAGTTTCTTTTCTTTGATCAGACCGGCTGTCCTTTAGCCGGAGGCCGCCGCTCGTGTGAAACTATAAAAGTCGATTGTTTTGATCAATAAAGTAGCGGCGGGGTTTATCCCCGCCTAAACGGCCGGTGACGCCGTTTTCCACGAACGAATCGAATGCATGACTTTATCGATGATAACAGCTAATTTCTTGGCGGGGATAAACCCCGCCGCTACATGGTGTAGCCAATTGTTTCTTAGCTGTTTCGAAGGACCAGGTTTTCTGTGATAACATGTAAGATGTGGCGGCTCGAACTTAGGGATTTGCTTTAGGTGATTCTTAGACGGATGACCGGCTACTTTTTCAGCGGAAAAGTCTGCTCTTTATCCTGCAGGGAATGCCGGGAAGCGGCCGCAAAATAGCGTTTTGTTGCCGGGTAAGCTCGGCAGTCTCGAAGTCGTCAACACTGCCGAAAAGAATGAATTGGAGTCTGTGGCAGGCATGGGCGAGAATATCGCCGTGGATCAGATCGGCCGTCAAGGGGCGGGTGAGCTCCTATGGTTTTAATGAAGGGTTCCCGGTCTGATAGCTCTGTTCGTATTCGTTTTTTTAACCTTTTAACGTTGAACCCAGCGTGCCGCGGCGAAGTGTCTCGGCGAGCTCGAAGCGTGAAGTCGGAAGCCCTTGGGGCGAAGACGGGAACCTTGGAACCCTCTTTTCAAGGCACCCGATATACCATGGAATTGATGTTCATGCCCGCCCCTACCGAGGCAAAGACCACGTTGTCTCCCGAGCACAGTTTGTGATTGTCGAGATTTCCGCGCTGCATCAGATCCAGCATGGTCGGCAATGTGGCCACTGAGCTGTTGCCGAGCCAGGAGATGGTCATTGGCATGATATCTTCCGGTATGTCTTTAATCTTGTAGAGTTTAAACAACCGGTTTAAAATGGCTTCATCCATTTTCTGGTTGGCCTGGTGAATCAGTACCTTTTTGACATCCGTTAATGTCAACCCGGCCTTGTCAAGGCTCTGCTTGACGACTTCCGGGACTTTACGCACGGCATATTTGTAGATGTCATGCCCGCGCATTTTAATGTACAGTTCACCGTTGCCATATTCCGGATTATATGATCTGCCCAGACCCAAGAGGAAGGCATCATCGTAAGTATCAGAACGGGTAACATGGGTTAGAATCCCACCATCGCCCTCGCTGGATTCGATAATCGTCGCTCCGGCACCATCGGCGTAAATCATGCCGTCTACATCATGAGGATCGGATACTCTTGACAATACTTCGGCACCAATGATCATTACTTTCTTGGCATCCCCTGACTTTATATAATAATCGGCTGTGATCATGCCGTGTAGCCAACCCGGACAGCCAAAGGGAATATCGTAAGCAACCGTATAGGGGTTTTTAATTTTGAGCCGATGCTTGACCCGAGCCGCAATGGTCGGAACCATATCGGTCTTGATGTTGTCGGACCTGACATCCCCCAAATTTTGGGCAACGATAATATAATCTAAATCTTCTCGATCGGTCCCATCCAAAGCCTGTTCAGCCGCCAGGAAGGCAATGTCTGAGGTATTCAAATCATCTTCAACATAGCGCCGTTCACGGATACAGGTGATTTCCTGCAGTTTGTTGACGATGTCCTCAGTGGATTTGCTAATCTTTATTCCGTCAGCATCAAAGAATTCACTATTGAGAAATTCCTTGTTTTCTACCCTGACGGAGGGAATATAACTCCCTGTTTTGGTAATTATCGATCTAAACATAGGCTATAAGATAATCAACGAACCCAAGATTTCAATATTAAAACGAGTATTTTGCCACCGAATACCATTATTTTCCAAAAATCCGTTCGATCCCCAATGGCCGGGTTTGCCAACTCCACCATTTCAGCGTGTCCGAATCGAGATTTAAGCATTTTACTGATATTACCGATAATTATAGCACTATAAAAAAAAACATCAATTGACTTTTGGCTGAAATGGACATCTGGCTGAATGACGAGCTTATCAGCTCTGATCTATCTGAATGTATAACGCGCAGTAAATCTATGAATTGGATTTTTCAGATGGAGATGGCTGGTGCGGTCGGAAAAATGAGAATCGAACGAAATCGGCACCCCGGAACGGTCCGAGCAGTTCCGATTGGTCTTCCGCTCGACCGGGCTGCCACCTCCCATTTGAGAAATCGTGACCTGATCCGGCACGGTTATTTGCCTTCCCGGACTTTTCATGGAAGGGGCAGGATTGATTGAAAAGAGAACAATTTTGTCTTGACATCGCTATGTTAAGCTGTTAGAAATGGCTTCTCAATTATTTGAGATTTCTTTTGAATTAGGGCGGGTAGCTCAGTTGGGAGAGCGGCGGCCTTACAAGCCGTAGGTCACAGGTTCAAGCCCTGTTCCGCCCACCACTTTTTAGTAGGTGGTGGACGTATTCAAGAAGTTCTAAAGACAAAAAACAAGTTCGGGGGCGTAGTTCAGTTCTGGTTAGAACGCCGGCCTGTCACGCCGGAGGTCGCGAGTTCGAGTCTCGTCGTCCCCGCCACTTTATACAAGGCCTGTCATTCCATTCACGTGACAGGCCTTATTTTTTTTATTTATGCCTTTTTTCTTGTACATAATCCAAAGCCAAAAGGACAATAGTTACTACGTCGGCACCACCAGAGATTTATCGAAACGACTTGAAAGGCATAATCAAGGGCGCTCTAAGTACACCAAAAACAAGCGCCCTTGGAAATTAGTCTATTCTGAAGAGCATCCCGATCGGTCAACCGCCATGAAACGAGAGTATGCCATCAAACGGCGCAAATCCAAGAACCACATCGCAAAATTAGCTGCGGAGTTTAGCTCTGGTTAGATCGTCCCGCATGTTCAAGCGGGAAGGTCGCGAGTTCGAGTCTCGTCGTCCCCGCCAAATTCCCCAAAAAAGCCTGTCATTTGATTCAAATGACAAGCCTTCTCATTATCAGGTTTATTACATCAAAAATACCGCCCCCCCTATAATCTATTCCTCTTGGACCTGGATACTGCCGCTATCCCCAACCGGGTGGACGACGTCGATAATTTTCAGGCCCCTATTTTTAGCCCACTCCTGCAACCCTGTTGGCACCTTGGGTTTATCGTCTGAGGATTTTTTTGGCATTTCGTAATTCATGTGAGATCCTTTCCCGCCGATCCAAACAAAAAACCCGCGCCAGATGGACACGGGTCAATCGACGCTTTAGCAGATTTGATTTCATGTGGCCTGCAAGTTGTCTATTAAATCGCCACTGATTTTAGAATCTATTGCTGTTCATCGTATCTGTCAAGTCAACAACAAAAAAAGCCTGTCATCGGAATGACAGGCTTTAGAATTGTGGAGACAGATAAAGTCAGGGAAATTATCTGGTTTCGCTAAACCAGCTGTTTGGGATCCTGCGGTTTTTCGGTATTCATTTCAAACGGAATGTCCACATTTTTAAACAAGGTGTCGTCATCGTCCAAAATCAATCCATGGGTCAGAACCTCGTCCATATGCTCTACTGTGACAATTTCCAGTTGGTTGGTGATGGTCTTGGGAACATCCTTTAAATCTTTTTCATTTTCCTTGGGAATTAGAATTTTTTTGATCCCCCCCCGGTGCGCGGCGATGATTTTCTCTTTCAAACCGCCGATAGGAAGCACCCGGCCTCTCAAGGTGATCTCACCGGTCATGGCGATATCGCGGTGGACCTTGCGCTTGGTCAAGGCCGAAACCAGCGACGAGCACATGGTGATGCCGGCGGAAGGGCCGTCTTTGGGGATGGCGCCTTCGGGGATGTGGATGTGGATGTCATATTTTTTATAAAAATCTTCTTCAATCATCAGGTTGGCCGACCGTGAGCGCACATAGCTCAAGGCCGCCTGGGCGGATTCCTGCATGACGTCGCCGAGTTTACCTGTCACGGTGAGTTTGCCTTTGCCGGGCATGATCAGCGTTTCGATAAACAACAGTTCACCGCCCACCTGGGTCCAGGCCAATCCGGTCACCATACCGACCTGGTCTTTTTCCTCGACCTGCTCGGTGCGGAACCGGTAAGGTCCCAGGTATTTGGGAATGGATTTTTCAGTCACCTTGAATTCTTTGCGATCTTTTTCCTTGAGCGCCTCCCGCGCCAGCTTGCGGCACACGGATGAAATTTCCCGTTCCAGGTTTCTGACACCGGCTTCACGGGTGTAGCGCCGGACAATCGCCAGAATTGAATTTTTGGAAAAGGTTACATCCCGGCCTTCAAGGCCGTTGTTTTTGATCTGCTTGGGCACCAGAAATCCTTTGGCGATATTATATTTTTCAATCTCTGTATACCCGGGCAGGCGAATGATTTCCATGCGGTCCTGCAGGGGCAGCGGGATATCGGGCAAGGTATTGGCCGTGGTAATGAACATGATATCCGACAGGTCATAATCGAGATCCAGGTAATGGTCGTTGAAGCTGAAGTTTTGTTCCGGATCCAAAACTTCCAGCAGGGCGGCCGACGGATCGCCCCTGAAATCCATGCTCATCTTATCGACTTCATCTAGGCAGAATACGGGGTTATTAACCCCGGCTTTTTTTAGGGATTGAATAATTTTACCCGGCAGGGCGCCGATGTAGGTCCGGCGGTGGCCCCTGATTTCAGCTTCATCCCGAATGCCGCCCAGCGAAAGGCGGACATACTCACGGCCGGTGGCCCGGGCAATGGATTTGGCCAGTGAGGTTTTCCCAACCCCGGGAGGCCCGACGAAACACAATATCGGGCCGCGAATTTTCTTGACCAGGGCCTGCACCGCCAAATATTCCAGAATACGATCTTTGGGTTTCTCCAGCCCGTAGTGGTCTTCATCGAGTATTTTCTCAGCCTCATCCAGCTCATCCTGTACTTTGGTCGTTTCGTACCAGGGCAGGCTTAAAATCCAGTCTATGTAATTGCGCACCACGGTGGCCTCGGCCGACATGGGCGTCATCATTTTCAATTTTTTGAGTTCCGCCTCGGCCTTTTCGGTGGCCTCCTTGGACATTTTTTTGTTTTTTATTTTTTCTTCCAGTTCCTTGATTTCATCGGCTGCTTCATCTTCGGTGCCCATTTCCTTTTTGATCGCGCGCATCTGCTCATTCAAATAATAATTTTTCTGCGTCTTTTCCATTTGTTCTTTTACGCGGCTTTTAATGCGCTGATCCATGCGGAAAACCTCGATTTCCATCTTGATGAGGCTGAGCAGCAGGGACATTCTCTCAGAAAGATCAATGGTTTCCAACAACCGCTGTTTGTCTTCGATTTTAAACGAAAAATGGGCTGCGACCGTATCCGCCATCTGGGACGGGTCGGTGATGGCGGCAACATTGCTGAGCAGTTCTTTGGAGATATTCTTGTTTAATTTGGCATACTCTTCAAAGCCGTCCTGGACGGATCGGTTTAAGGCTTCAGCCTCGGCCTGGGGCAGATCCGGCGAAGAGATCTGGGCCAGTTCCACCTGGAAAAAATCCTCGTTGTGGACAAAACGATTGATCCGGGCACGGGCTTTGCCCTCGACCAGGGCCTTGACGGTTCCATCCGGCAGACGCAATAGCTGCAATACCTTACCGATCGTCCCTACATGACTGATGTCGCTTTCGCCGGGATTATCCACGCCGGCTTTGCGCTGGGTCGCCAGAAAGACTTCCTTGTCTTTGTTCATGGCGTCGGATAAGGCATTGACGGATTTTTCCCGACCCACGAAGAGCGGCGCCACCATATGCGGGAATATTACGATATCTCTAAGGGGCAGCAGTGGCAGCAGCAGTTTGGCGGAATCGGCGTCGTCGTCTTTAAAAAATTTAGGTATATTTACCATGGTAACAGAATCTCATATTATAAGGTTAAGGGCATCCAAAATGGGCGAAGAGCGCTCATTTAGGATTTATTTTTTATTTGCTAATCGTTATTGGAATTGGCTGGGCACCTAAATTAACTATTTTGACTCTCAGTAAGATATAAAAAAAGAAATCTATCTTTCTCAACCATTAACCAATAACAAATAACGAATAACTCTCAGTTACTATCATGCCTGTTTTTTTGTCTGCTCGTAGAGCAGGATCGGGTCTTCTTTGTGCAGCACGACATCCTCGCCGATAACGCATTCCTTGACATTTTCAGCCGACGGCAGCTCGTACATGATATCGAGCAGGCACCCTTCCATGATCGCCCGCAACCCGCGCGCGCCGGATTTGCGCTTGGTCGCTTCCTGGGCAATGGCCGAAAGCGCGCTGTCGGTCAATCTCAGGTTAACCCCTTCCATTTCAAACAGCTTCTTGAATTGCTTGAGCAGGGCGTTTTTCGGTTCTTTCAGGATTCGAATCAGGGCGTCTTCGGCGAGTTCGTCAAGGGTGGCAACCACCGGCAAGCGGCCCAAGAATTCCGGGATCAACCCAAAGCTGATCAAATCCTCGGGCTGGACCATATTTAGTATCTCACCAATGCTGCGCTCTTTTTCCTGTACGATCTTGGCGCCGAAGCCCATCATCTTGGAACCGAGGCGGCGCTGGATAATTTTCTCCAAGCCGTTGAAAGTTCCGCCGCACAGAAACAGAATATTGGAAGTGTCGACTTTTACGAAATCCTGCTGGGGATGCTTGCGGCCGCCTTTGGGCGGAACGCTGGCCGTGGTGCCTTCGATGATTTTCAACAAGGCCTGCTGGACCCCCTCGCCGGACACATCACGGGTGATGGACGGGTTGTCGGTCTTGCCCGCAATCTTGTCGATTTCATCGATATAGACGATACCGCGTTTGGCCTTTTCGACATCATAGTCGGCGTTTTGCAGCAGCGAAAGGATGATGTTCTCGACATCTTCACCGACATAGCCGGCCTCGGTCAGGCTGGTCGCATCGGCGATGGTAAACGGCACGTTTAAGAACCGCGCCAGCGTCTGGGCCAGCAAGGTCTTGCCGCAACCCGTCGGGCCGATTAAAAGGATGTTGCTCTTTTGAATCTCGACATCCCCGGTATTGAAGGTCGAATCGAGACGCTTGTAGTGGTTGTAAACCGCAACCGAGAGCACCTTTTTGGCTGCCTCCTGTTCAATCACATAGCCGTCGAGCTTCTCCTTGATTTCCTTGGGCACCATCACATGCTCGGTATCTTTGGCATCCTTTTCACTTTCTTCTTCGATAATTTCGCTGCACAGCTGGATGCATTCGTCGCATATGTAAACTGCCGGACCGGCGATCAGCTTCCGAACCTCGGATTGATTTTTGCCACAAAATGAACAGAACAGGTTGTCGTTTTCGTCTTTTTTCTTTGGCATATTAAGCCTCCGCCACTTCTATTTTATCAAGATCGTCCCGGTTGGTGATCACATGGTCAATGATTCCGTATTCTTTGGCCTCCTCACCGCTCATGAAATAGTCACGATCCGTGTCATTTTGAATCTTCGGCAGATCCTGGCCGGTATGTCTGACCAGAATGTGGTTGAGGGTGTCTTTCATCCGCAAAATTTCCCGGGCCTGGATTTCTATATCTGATGCCTGCCCCTGGAAACCGCCCATCGGCTGATGGATCAAAATTCTTGAGTTCGGCAGCGAATATCGTTTGCCGGTGGTGCCCGCCGTCAACAGCACCGCGCCCATACTGGCGGCCTGACCGATGCATACCGTTGTAATATCCGGTTTGATGTACTGCATGGTGTCATAAACAGCCATTCCGGCCGTTACCAGGCCGCCGGGTGAGTTTATGTAAAAATTGATATCCTTGTCGGGGTCCTCGGATTCCAGAAAAAGCAATTGGGCAATCAACAGATTGGCAATTTCATCATTCATTGCCGTGCCCAGAAAAATGATTCGGTCTTTCAACAGCCGGGAATAGATGTCATAGGCGCGTTCGCCCCGGCTGCTTTGCTCGATCACCATTGGTATAAGTGGCACAGATAGTCTCCTTTTCAATCTTCAATTTTCATTGGCTGTCGTCTCGTCTTGGGCGCCTCCGGCCGGCTCCGTTTCAGGATCCACGTCCTCTATTTTGCTAGTATCAATGATAAGCTTGATCGCCTTTTTTTCAAGTATCGTGTGTTTGAAATACTCCAGCTTATCCTTGTTCTGATCGTAGTAGTTTTTGATCTCCTGCACCGGCTGATTGAAGCTGCTCGCCATTTGGTCAAGCTCTTGCTCGAGCTCATCATCGGAAAGCGACAAATCCTCCTGCTTGATCATCTTACCCAGGATCAGGTGCCGTTTCACCTGCTTAAGGGCGGTATCACGATATTTATCAGCGATGGCCTCCTTGGTCAGCCCCATTTCCTCCAGGCTCATATTGCGATAGGCAAATGACCGTTCGGCTTCATTAACGATGCCTTCCAGTTCCATATCGACCATAGCGTCCGGCACTTCGAAATCGGATTTGGCAATCAATTCGCTGAAAATCTGTTCATTCAATTCCTGATCCACCCGCTTGGCATAACCCTGCTCCAAATTCTCGGTTATCAGCTTTTTCAAATCATCCAGGCTCTCGTATTGGCCGGCTTTTTTGGCGAGCACATCATCGATGGCCGGCAGGACTTCCTCTCTGACTTCATGGAGCGTTACCTGAAATGAAATCTCAAGGTCTTGGAGCTTGGCGTTGAAATAGTCGGCCGGAAATTTCACCGCAAACTCCTTGCTCTCTCCGTTCTGCATGCCGATCAACTGATCATCAAATTCCTTGAGAATCTTCCCGTCGCCGATCTTCAAGGTAAAATTTTCTGTTTTAGCGGTCTCGTCGAAAGGTTGTCCGTCCTTGGATCCCTCGTAGTCGATCAGCACGAAATCGCCGGCCGCGGCCGCACGCTCAGGTTCGACTTTTTCCTGCCGGGCAAAATTCTTCTGGAGCATCTTGAGCTGGGCGTCGATTTCTTCATCCGATACCTTGTAGTTGGTCCGTTTGAGGGTCAGCCCATTGTAGTCGATATCCTCGATTTCCGGTGAAATCTCGACGGTCGCATCATAATTATAAGGCCCTGAATCCTGCAGCTCAGGCGGGTCCACCTGAGGCGTCCCCACAATGTTAAGCTCGGTTTCCTTGAGCGCTTCCATAAAAGAGCTTTGAATCAATTTGGAGGTCACATCCGCGTGCACATCCTTTTTAAACAATCGCACTACCACCGAGCGGGGCACTTTACCGGGTCGAAAGCCTTTAACCTTGGCTTTCTTCTTAAGCTCATTGTAAGCTTTGTCCAGTTCGCTGGCTACTTCTGCTTCAGGTATCTCAATATGAAGCGTTTTTTTGACACTGTTGATATCTTCTACGGAAACTTGCATCATCATCCTTTCTGAACAAATTGGATCGGGAAACATCTTAATCGGACAGCAAATACACCAATTCGAGTCTATCATTCAAGCGATTTAAAGGGTGCATAAATTTATATGCACCCTTTCTGAATGTGACCCGAAGATCGGCAAAAGCCATCCAAAATTACGATACCCCCATACGTATGTCCCCAGGCGCCTGACCTCCGCTGAATCTCCAGGCACTGAAACTATAATTAAATTGGTGCGAGAGGGGAGACTTGAACTCCCACTCTGTCGCCAGAGCTGGATCCTAAGTCCAGTGCGTCTACCAATTCCGCCACTCTCGCATTAATTTCTGACACCGAATACCTGATTTTACGGACAAATTGGCTTCCGGCAGTATAAAAATCCCTCCGTCCTGAAGTTGACGACGTATTCAGTTTTCGATTATTAATTGCTCTATTCCGGGAAGGGATAGCCGGATTCACGTTCGGGTAGATTCTTAAAGCGAAATTTCGTCCTACTCTCTTGACTTTATACCTATTTTCGATAGATACCAGTATAAGGAACAATTGCGATAATGTCAATCTGAATAGCGGTGATTACCGGTCGTTGTGGTTAAAAATTGGATAAAAGCTGTGATTGTTATGAAAAAGAATCGTTCATACTTAGTTTGGGCCCTCATGGCGGTCATTTTTCTCACCGGCATGGCCGGCGAAACATTCGCAAAAAAAAAGCCGCTATTCGAGGACTACAAACGGATGATCGCGATAGACCCCGGTCATGGCGGAGATGATTCCGGCGCCACCGGTGCGGACGGCAAAAGCGAGAAAACGATTGTGCTGCGCCTGGCCCGAATACTGGAAACCGAATTGAAACGGGAATACCGCGTGATACTGACCCGCACGGATGATACCCGGGTAAAGTTGGAGGAGCGTACGGCCCAGGCCAACCATCACAAAGCCGACCTTTTGATCAGCATCCATACCGGCGGCAGCTCGGCTCACAGCACGTCCGGTTTTTTCATTTATCATTATCAGTCTGCAGACGAAAAGCCCGCAGAACCCGGCGCCAATATGCCGAACCGGAGCCAGGCTGACAATGGCCCGATTTTGTGGGAGCGGGTCCAGGAAAGGTATCTGGCAAAAAGCCGGAACCTGGCCCGCTTGATACGAACCAGCCTTACCGAATCAGGCGTTGTTCAGGAAAGCAGCGTCCAAGGCGCGCCATTGCTGGTGCTGCAGGGAGCCAATATGCCGGCTATATTAATTGAAATCGGCTATTTAACCAATCCGACCGAAGAAGAAAAATTGAGTGATCAGCGCTATTTAATAAATTTGGCCAAACAAATCAGCCGGGGAATAGATGAATATTTTCAGCAAGTGCAGTAGGAGGGTATCCTGCAAAGACCTAAATACAATAAGGAGCATGGAATTAATTAGTTGCTAAATTGGCAAACATTGGATAAATTTAATATTCTTGCACCATTTTTAAATGGATGTTATTGAATCCCACCTAAATCGGGGCGTGGCGCAGCCTGGTAGCGCGCCTGCTTTGGGAGCAGGAAGTCGGAGGTTCAAATCCTCTCGCCCCGACTCAGTTTTTCTAATTTTTTTATGAGTATTCAAAAAAAATCACTCTATATGTACTCAAAGGAGAAAATCGCAAGCGATACGTTGGTTTTACGAAAGATCTAGCGCGAAGGCTGAATGGGCACCGACTCAAAAAGTCGAAAGGGAGTCAAGTTATCGGTGAATTCGAAGTATTGCATACCGAAGAATTTGCGGATCATAAATCGGCCAGTGAAAGGGAGAAATTTCTTAAATCGGGCCAAGGGCGTATATGGCTCAATAATTTAGAGTCCCAATCGGTGCCCGCCAAAGGCGGATAAAGCAATCCTCCAAGGAGGCTTGTGCGCCTCCGGCGCATTCAAATCCTCTCGCCCCGACCAATAATTTCAATAGGTTATATCCAATTTTAGTACCTATTTTCATCATTCTAATGCTTTTGGGTACAATATCGGGTACAAAACCATCGGTCTTTATATTTTAGTAGGATAATCCCTTCCTGAACGATTACGTTCTCCAATTCGAGCATAAGCTTCCATTTTTGAGGAAAAGTTCCCTCCGATTGCAGCAAGCCTCATTTACCGTTTTTATTAGTGAACTTCCACCTGGATTAACAATGATATGCAAATGGCATTTATTATAAAATCCTATTTTGAACGAATCGTACAGCCAATTTTTTATTGATGGCAACAAAAATATCACATTGTGGCCGTATAGCGTCATTTTTTTATTCCAATCGTGGATTATTGAAATTGTAGAAGATAATTAAACACACCATCATCAAAATCAATCAGTTGATTTGATTTTAAATCAAATCCCGATCATTCTATACATCCTTGATTTTTCGTGAAAATTGTGACATTTTTACGCAAATCCATTTTTTTGCGTTCAACCTTTAACTAAAAGGGAGAGCATATGTACTAATTAATAAACCCTGTTTCCAGTTTCGGAAATAGGGTTCTTGTTTTAGATAAGCTTAAGAAACATGCATATAGGATTAGTAGTAAGTGCAATTTAGGAAAGGTTTTGGGCTACTTTAACCTAAGATGAGCGATTTTTAATAAAAAAAACCCACCCAAAGGGCGATGAAATTTGGTATATAGCGGTTGTACGCCCAAGTACTACCGTACCAAATTTCAAACCCAAAGGGTGGGAGGAACAATGAGCAATGATAACACAGCAAATACAAAAAACAACAATATTATTGATCGTGTTGAAGTTACCAAGGACACCTTGACTAGTCGCGGTGGTCTGAGCCTTTTCGTGAGATACTTGCGCAACATTGAACTGTTGCCCCATTTGGAATCTGAGTTTGGCGGTCTGCGTAAAAGCCGCAAGGGACAGCCGGTGACAGAAATCTTCTAGCAACTGTTTTGCTTTTTTCTGGATGGTACCAGCCGGCATCTGACGCACTTTGATGCGTTGAAGCGCGATGAAGGTTATGCGGCTGGCATTGAAACTGAACCTGAGCAGATGCTTTCCTCGCATGCAGTCAAGCGTTTTTTCAAGTCGATTTATTGGCCGACGATGCATGTGTTCCGCGCGGTATTGCTGCAGCTTTTTTTGTGGCGATTGCAATTGGTGCAGCCGACGCTGATCATGTTGGGTCTGGATACCATGGTGATGGACAACGATGATGCGCTCAAGCGCCATGGTGTTAAACCCACTTACAAAAAGCGCAAAGGCTTTCAGCCGTTGCAGTTGAATTGGGGTGGTTTCATTATTGATGCGTTGTTTCGTGCCGGTGATGTCCATAGCAACCATGGCCAAGACGTTGAAAAAATGCTGCGACGCATTGTGGCGGCAATTCACAAGCACTACGATTGTCAAGTGGCGATTGTGCTTCGGATGGACAGTGGTTTTTTTAACCAGAAGCTTTTCAAGGTTTTGGAAGAGCTTCAGATCGGCTACATTTGCGGCGGCAAACTTTATGACGATGTCAAAAAGTATGTATCGCAAAGTGATGAGAGTTACTGGGGCCGCTACGAGCATTCTGATCAGATCTGGCGCTTTATTGAACTGGGTGATCGCCGGGGCAACTGGAAGCAATTTCGTCGGGCGATCTTTTGCAGTCCGCTTTGTGAAAGCCGGCAATATGTGTTTGATTTTCAGCGACCCGATACAATTATTTATACTAACCTGGGGATGGGCGGTGCTATAGATCAAAGGCTTGTGGCTTGCGGCCGCAGTGATCTTTTTGCACCCCAAGCGCTGATCCAAAGCTACCATGAGCGGGGCAGCGATGAGTTGGTGAATCGTGCACTGAAAGATTTTGGCTTTGAGCAATTGCCATTTAAACGCTTTGGCCATAATGCTGCTTTCTACTATACGATGATTATCGCCTTTTTTCTGCACGAAGCCTTCAAATTGGATGTCTGCAGTCCGGTATTTTAGACCAGCGCCTATGCCACCACCGTTAGAAGACAACTTATTGATATTGCGGCTAAAGTTATTCGACATTCGGGCAAGATCATTCTCAAGGTTACCCGTGCCACCTTTGTGGCACTTAACTTCTCGCAGCTATGGGAAAAAAGTTCAGCACCACCACAGTTTATTTGGCAAGAGTAGTTAGATTTAAAATAGCTTATTTATCAGCAAATGTTGAAATGCGCCCAAATTACCTATCTGATAAGCATTCATGGCCCTTTTACCTCTTTTCGGTGCTGATAAAGGCTCACCTAAACCAATTTAGTTCAAGTTAATCCGATATGAAGACTAAAAATAGATCAAATGTCTTTTGTAGAATAAAAAATCGCTTAATTTAGGTTTAATTTAAATTATTTTCAGCTACTTATTTGCTTCTTTAACATATAGAAATTTAGAATATACAATTTTTGAAATCAATTTTTTACTCTGCACAATCGGATCATGTTCTATTTATAACCAATCATTCAGTCGAGAAAGTACTGAGGCCCTCCACCCTAAGTTGATGGGGTTATACTACAGCCTTTTTCCCTGCCGCTGGCTGACAGGGTATTGAGTGTTTAATAAATTAGATGCTTAAACATCGGAGGAGGACATGGATTTTGAATTTCCTGTAAATGATAAGTTTGAAGCTACAAGAGTTTTGGAATTAGATTTTTCTATTAATCCAATGGATGAGAGAGTTTACGTAAACGTTGACGATGTAAGGGGAAGAGAGTTTATAAATGAAATTATGTTTAACCTGAAAATTGAAAATAATAAGTTAAAAAAAAGTGATATTTTTACTAAAATTATTTTTTCAGGTCATAGAGGGACTGGAAAAACGATTGAATTAAAAAGATTTCATCAAAATGTAGATCATCCTGATAAATACTTTTCTATTTTCATTGAAATAGAGAGCGAGTTTGAGGTGTCAAATTTTCAACCAGAAGATCTCCTAATTGTTTTAATATCAAACCTAATTGAAGGCATTCATCAGAATAATTTTGACTTCCGATCAAAAGATTTAGATGAGATATTACAAGAATGGACTTCTGATGAGGAGATACGAAAAGAGCTTATCGAAGATTACAGAATTGATATAGATGCGGAAGTTCGATCAGGAGCATCATTTTTTGGATTTCTTAAACTTAAAGGGGCTTTAAAAAATATTTTCTCCAAAGATTCTATTACTTCACATATGATACGCCAGAATATAAAAAAAAACACTCCTCACTATATTAAAAAGTTAAATTCTATTTTTCATAGATTGAGACATTTTTTGATTCGCGAATCAAAATCAAACGGATTGTTATTCATAATTGACGGTAGTGAGAGAATCCCCTATAAAATCTATAGAGAACTTTTTATAGAAAACTCCTCTTTAATAAAACTGATAGAGTGCGATATGATGTTTTCTGTCCCAATTAATGCATGTTATGATATTTCATCAAATATCTATAGTGAATTTTTCCATCTTTATGCATTACCGATGGTACCCATATTCGATAAAAGCATACCATTATTAGAAGAAATTATAACAAAAAGAATCGACTCTAGTCGGTTTATTGAAAAAAAAGCGCTACGGTTCTGTGTTGAAAAGTCAGGCGGTTGTATTCGGCAATTGCTACGTCTTGTTAATCGAGCACTAATTATCAGCTTAGGTAAAAAAATATCAATGGACGATGCAAAAAAAAGTGCATATTTTATAGGTAAAAGTATGTATGATCTATTAGATTACAAGCACATTAAAATTCTACAAAGCGGAAGATTTATGACTGCCGATAGAAAAATAAAGGATTTACTGTTTTCGTTAGTAATACTTGATTATCATAATAGTGAAAGAATTATAAACCCATTGCTACTCGACTGGATAGAAATTGAAAAGCGATAGCTCTATTTTAAAAATCGAACAAAATAAACAGCAATTGCAGACTCTCCTTTTTGTATTACAAAACAGAGTTGAACCTACAGTTATATCAATTGTTGTCGATAGTTTTTACACACGAGAAATATTTATTGATACAATGAAAAGTAGTCTGCAAGCGAATAGATTTTTTGATGTAGAATTTGAAGGTCTATCTGTAAATTCATTAGCAAATGAAATAAAGTACCATATTCGCGGCTTTGTACTGAATTCAAAACCTGGTGAGTATATTGTTAACATTTTTGGACTAGAAAATAGCTTATATAAGTTCGAGAAAGAAAAAATTGTTCAAAGTAGATTGGTTTCAGAAATTAATTTTGAAAGGGATATACTTTTTAGAGAATTCCCTTTTAGCACTATAATCTGGACAGACCTTCATTTTAGAAGAATTTTACAAAAGGAAGCATTAGACCTATGGAGCTGGCTAAATTATTCTTTTGAATTTAAAAGTGATTGGTCCAGAAAAAGCATTCAAGACATCTTAGACAAGGCTCTAAAAAGTTCAAATTGGATGATTAGAGATAATAACAGGAAACCATCGAGAATTTTGGTTAATAGCTTGTATAGCAATAAATCAAATAATCGAATGAAAAAAAGTGAATTAATAAATCAAAAATATTTAGCGGCTGTTCATGAGAATAAGGGTGAATTTAGGAAAGCAATAACCATAATTAGCGATCTAATTCTAACAGTACAACACCATTTTGGTGACAAAGAAAGGGAGGAACTATTATTTAAACTCGGCACCTTACACCTGAAAAATAGCAACTTAATTGACGCTTTAGAAAACTATTCTGAATGCATTTTATTGCAAAAGAAAAGTATGAGAGAGAACAAGCTAGGCTATACCTATCATCAACTAGGTGTTGTGCTTTCTGAATTACACAGATGGAATGATGCTATTTATAGCCTAAAATTAGCTTTGCAATTGAAACAAAAAAATAATACATACAATCATAGCATTGGCAATACATATTATCAATTAGGACTAGTTTTCACTAATATGAGGAATTTCGATGACGCTATTGCATGCTTGGAAAAGGCAATTAAGAAAGATAAAAACTGCAACAATACTAAACAAATTGGCAACATTTATCATCAATTTGGTCTCATTTACACAAAACTCAATGAAATTGAAAAAGCTTTAGGCTACTTTTTCGATGCTTTGGAATGGAAAAAAAAGACCAAAGATTATTTTACCATCGGGATCACTTATCACTATATTGGAGCTGCATATGTCGAACTTTGGAAATTTGATGAAGCTCGAAAATATTATCTAAAAGCAATAATTAGCAAGGAAAGTAACAAAAATTATCATTCATTGGGTATTACTTATCACGGCATTGGAATGTCTTTTAAATTACAGAGACACTGGTCCAATGCCATAAGAAATTTTCGAGAATCAATAAAGTGGAAGAAAAAAACTGCTCAATACCATTCATTAGGAAACACTTATCACCAGATCGGTGCTCTTTATGAATCAAAAGGTAAAATTAATTTAGCAATAATTTATTTTCTCAAAGCATTTAAATCAAGTCTACAATACACAAATATTGATGAAAGAGCACTATATCTTCGATCAATTCAACGTTCATCAAATAAGGTTGAGAAACAAAAAGTGTACGAACTTCTATCAACGGTATTTACAGCAGAAGATCTTAAGACCATGAATTTAAATCGCGGATTTTTATTTAAGGAAAAAGGTACTCTAACTACAATTAAGAGATAATTTCTATTCCATAAATATCGTAGCTAGAAAAGAACAACGGGGTCAGGTCTGCACACTTGACAAATTAAGTTTGTTTTCAACTTTTTTTATTTTCTTGTTCAGTTTTTTGTCTTTGGCAATTTTTATCTTCATACGTCTACTTGCCTGAGATGCAGCAGATTCTCCAATGTTGAAATATGCGCCGATTTCTTTAAGCCTACTGGCGGTATTTTTGTGACAGAGATATATCGCGAAAGCTCTTTGGCATATTCATCAATGTCCACCAGGATCGCTATAGAGCGGCCTTGCTTTTAAATATATCCTTTCTTTCGTTGCCTCTGGAGGTGATTTGGTAAAGGGTTCCCGGATAAGTTATTCTGAGTGGTCTGGCCAAACGCACGCCTTCAAGTGTGAAATGCAGTTAAATATTGTACATTTACAGTACAGCATGCAATTCGTCAAGAGAGTAGACCTGACCCTTTTGTTCCCAAGACCCTTTTGTTCCCACCTGGATGAGTTGATCGTATATTAAATCAATATTTGACAGTCTTTGGAATATATGGATAATGGATTTAGATTATCACTACAGCGAAACTTCGGCCTTAAGTTTTTGAGCGAGTCGGACCTTTTTCTTACGATGCGATTTGTAAGCCGTTAGATTGCGCTGTAAATGGTACTCAACGATTTCCATCATCCCGTTTAAGCTGA
>Ga0209454_1000017_pt1 | contig 143575 bp, 104 predicted proteins | sample WorMetHERISLAND1_2_FD_187400 | JGI IMG/M metagenome (GOLD analysis project Ga0209454, IMG submission 187400) | Marine gutless worms symbiont microbial communities from Max Planck institute for Marine Microbiology, Germany - Olavius geniculatus... | ecosystem: Host-associated > Annelida >... | reverse complement strand
CCCCACGCCCCATGCCCCATGCCTGCGTGCTACAGGCATGGTTTTTGTAATCCGCAATCCGCATTCCGAAATCCGCAATCGAAACCCTCTGTCCTATACTAAACGTGCCCATAGTAGTCTCTATGCACCACTACTGAATAAGCATAATCCAGCAAAGTCCCCCAGCTGAAAATAGGCAGTTCGACGGCCTGCTGGACGGCCCGGGCAAAAGGCTGCATCCCGGTGCATTCCAGCATAATGGCCCCGATGTCGGGATGGGTTTGACAAAATTTCCGGCAGATTCGAATCATATCTTTTTCAGCTTTGCCATAATGGATTTCAGGCACGGCGGGTCTTTTTTCATGATCCCAGAGATTGTCGAACTCGGGGCAGCCATATTCGTCCTGGGCCCCGGCAATAACGAATTTGCTGTTTAAATCGATGCCGACATTGCTCAAATGCGTGTCGGTTAAAAACCGTTTCTGGGCGCAGACGATGCCCACTGATTTTTCAGGGCTGATCAATTGCTGGACAAACGGCACCTGGAGCAGGCTGGACATGAATACGGGAACATCCACATGGCCGGCCACATCTTTTTGAAAATAGGCAAAATAACCGCACTCGGCGGCAATCGCCCGGCAGCCCATTCTCTCCAATTTTTTGGCAGCACGCAAAATCGGCTCCCGGCAGGGGGTCTTGTCCGGTTCCCAAACCAGGGTGTAGTTGTCCACGCCCTCGGCAATCTCATATTGAATGGGATAAGGAAAGGCACTGGCATTTCTCACATCTCCCGGAAAGCCCGGATAGGCATCATCCAAAACCATGATGCCCAGCCCCATTCCATAGCAGGTATGGTTTTTACGGGTGGTGGCATACTGTATGTTTCCATCGCGGTTTTGATAAATCATGGTCGGTTCTCCTGGCTATAACTGTTGGTTCAAAGGTTCAGGGTTCAAGGTTCAAGGTTTAGGGTTTAGGGTTCAAAGGTTCAAGGGTTGAAGGGTTCAGGGGTTCAGGGGTTCAGGGTCAAGGTTCGGGGATCAGCGCTGCCGCTGGCCGGACAAAGGGCTGGCTATATCGAGAAAGAAACTAATGAACGTCGAACATCGAACGTCCAACATCGAACGTCCAATATGGATGGCGCTGCGCTTAGTCTTTTTTTTAAACAAATATAGCGTTGAAAGTGGTTCCGACTGATTTCAATTGGTGAACGCACCTCGTTCTGTTTGATCAAATTGACAGCATTCATTATTCGATGTTGGACGTTCAATGTTCGATGTTCGATGTTCAATTCTTTATGTGATTTTGTCAACAGCCAGCAATTGTCTATCAACCCGGAACCATGAACGCTGAACCGCTCAACCTACGAATTAATAAGTTCCTGGATGTCTGCGAGCAGTTTTTGATCAACGCCCTGGGACATCATATAATTATCCAGTTCGGATCTGATGGCCGGATCAATTTGAGGCTGCTGATAATCGTCGAGCATCTGACTCATGGTGGATTGTATATTTTGGTAATAATTGCCCAGGGCCTGTCTGCGGTCAATATTTCCCCGGACACCGATCCGAGGCGTCCAGGAGTGGGTTCGACATTTTTCCGTGGTGTCCATGGTGGTAAGAAAATTTCCGCCGGGGCCGACTGATTTAATCAGATCCAAATTCAGGGTGTTGCCGCTGATTTCAAAGTCATCGAGATAGTACTTTGCCATATCAATGATTTCCAGATCCATGATGAATTTCTCGTAGGAGATCGCCGCGAAGCTGTCCAAGACACCGGTGCTCTGGACAATCAGGTTCACCTTGTTCTGGCAGGCGGTCAGCAGGGAAAGCATCCCTTCGTAACCGCTTTGGGGCGAGACACACACGGCGTCGGTATTCGATCCGCCGCAGCGGCTGGGCAGGTTCAGATACCTTGCCAGTTCGGCCGTATGCCTGGCCATCTGGGCATAGGCCGGTGACCCGATCGAGACGTTGGCCGTTTTAAGATCGGCGCCAAAACATTGCAAACCGAACAGAACCGGAACGCCCGGTTTGATCATTTGAGTGATCACGATACAGGCCAAAGCTTCAGCGGTCGCCAGGGCCATATTGCCGGCCAGATCAATCGGGCCGGTCGTACCGGCGCCGGGCCCGGGTGATATAATCAGGGGTTGGTTAAATTCTGCTGCAACGAGGATGGAGCTCAATGCCATATCATCCACCAGCAGGGGACTGATGGTGCTGATCATGGTCAAAACCTGTGGCTTTTCTTTCAATGCCTCTCTGCCGCCGAATACAATGGCCGCCAACTCCATGATCTGTCTCATCTGCGGCTCATTGCCGGGCAGCCCCATCAAACACTTGTCGGAAGCCATCAGGGCCGCATAGGTCATTATCAAATGGCTCAGAACCGCAGGCACATTGGAAGGCTGTGCCAATATTCCGCCATTGATGGCAAAATGGCTGCATTGATGCACCAGTTTGGCAAAACGAAGGTAGTCAGATAATCTTGCCTCCCGTGCCGAGCCATCCAATTCATACACGGTGGGGCAGCCATAGCCGGCTGTAAAATTGATCTGATCGCTGCCAATGACGGCATCGTACTCCGGATTCCTGGCATGCAGCGTAAAAGATGAGGGAGCATTTGTGATCCAGGATTCGATATCTTTTCTGGTAAAGAAGGCCAGGTCCCCTTCGATTCTAACCCCGTGCTCCTGCATGATATCAAGCACCCTGTCATGCTTCAGTTTGATACCGACCTGTTCTAAAATATCAATGGCATGCCGGTATATTTTTCGGACACGGTCCTTCATCTTTGTTGTACTCCGAATTTAGCTGGATTCAGGATTGAATTCTGAATTGCCGTCATACTGGATTCAATCGAATTGTTGGATGGGTACTCCAGAGCCAATGGTTTAGATGTTTATCAGCCGCGCAATCCCAAAGCAAGTGCCGATTGACTTCGAGCTTCAATATTTGAATTGCCGTTAAGTATAATCGAGAATAGAAACAGTGTTCATAAGGCAGCGTAAGGTCAGCCGGTCTGATCAGAATAGAAACTTTTGTGATTCGGTTCCATAATCGGCCGTTGTTGGGTTTCGCATTTCATGATGACGCCGGAAATATGTAGGTTGGGTAGAGTGCAACGAAACCCAACAAAGCCCGGAGTTGGCTCAACCCAACCTACAATGGCAAGGCAGCCTAAGATGCAATCACTTCCAGCTTTTGAAATGTAGTTTCACACGAGCGCTGCCTCTGGCCGCAAGCGTCCAGTCTGATCGTGAAAGAAACCAATGAACGTTGAACATCGAACGTCGAATATTCCATTGAGATATTTGGGCTATAGATCAAGCATTTGTCGGAGTGCGCGGTCCATTTCTGCTGTTTCTCCAGATGTCAATTTCCCCATTTTCTTCAGAAGCCTGTCCTTTGAAAAGGCATGGATGTGGCTTGTGTTAAGGTAGCTCGTTGTTTTAAGCCCATTTCCCTTGCTAGGTTCGAACCTTACACAAAAAGGTAACCGCTCACACTTTGGATTGGTGGTGAAGGCAGCAACAAGCACATGTCGTTTTGCCGCTACGGATGAAAAAGCAGTACGTTCAACGATGACGGCCGGTCGGGTACCTGCCTGCTCTGACCCACGGGCAGGGTCAAACTGGCAAAGATACACTTCTCCCCGAACCGGTTGTTTCCGCTTGACCTTCATAGTTTGGCCTCCGGCGCGACTTCGAAAAAATCTTCTGCGAGTCGTTCTTCTTCCCGGGCAAACAGACTATCTCCGTAAACTTCGGCCGTGATGCTATGCAGAGTTTTCTCCTGCTGTTCACGAAGCGCACTTTTTAGCAATTGCAAAACAAACTGGTTGCGTGAAAGCGCCCCTCGCTCCTGGTCAAGTTGTTCAACAAATTCAGCCGGAAATGAGAAGGATACTTTTTGCATGATAAATTTCCTTTACATATATGAATCATTTTATGATTGACAATATGCCATATTAATATTGCATATGCCTCCTGTCAATAGATATGATTCGAAAGCTTCATGGCGGTCTTAGTAATCCCGCGGAGGAATTTAACTGATTTACAAATTAATACAATTTTTTTGCTTTTATTTTCTGGCAGTTTGGGGTGGAAAGTAAGTATGATCGATTAGGCGGGTAGTGACATTACATACACAATTTGTTAAAGACAGAGCGACGAGTCGGGTCGTCTTGTGAGGTCGCAGCTCGACGTGTTGGGTCGTAGCTGAAAGCGAAGCCCCAAGCCTGGAGCGATTCCACGATTCGTCAATCGACATTCGTCATTCGTCATTTTATGTAGTTTTACACGAGCGGCGGCCGCTGGCCAAAAAATGGCCAGTCTGATCGATGAAAAGAAACTTCAAAAAGCAAATTTTAGATTTTGGAATGCGGATTTTGGATTTAAGGTATTCTGCCTGTCGTGAGTCTTTTGTCGAACGGTCCATTTTAAAACGACTGAGCAAAGCGATTCCACCATTCGTCAATCGACATTCGACATTCGACATTCCAATGTTTCAAAAGAGGTGGTAGGTTAAGGAGGAGGGATGCCTATCTGACCTCTGTCTTCCGACCTCTGTCTTCCGACCTCTGTCTTCTGTCATCTGACCTCTGTCTTCCGACCTCTGTCATCTGACTTCTGTCATCTGAAACCTCCGAAATATCGAGGTGGACGGTTGCATCGACCATAAATGGTCTGGGGATGACGCCAGGCGCCAAGTCGGCAATCACATTTGCTGGGTAAAGACTGTGATTTCCTCCAGGTCATTGTTGGTATAGCTTTTGCCGGCGCCGGCGCCGGCCTGGGCTTCATAGCCCGCCATGCTGCCGCTGTCGGTGGTGCCCTCGATCAGCGATTCAATGGCACAGGATTCACCGCGGGGACCCGTGGCCACGGCTCGAATCATCATTCTGCCGTCGGTGTCGACGGTCGGTGTGCCGCCGCTGGCACGGTCATCATTGTTCCAGACCGTGACGTCGTATGCAATACCATCTATATTGGCCTGCAGCAGCAGCACGCCGCCTTCGAAGTCACCCACGCCATCGCCCCCGGCACAGGCGCCGCCATTGCCCAGCGGCTTGCAGTCCTGGGCCGTTCCCAGTTCCGGTATCACACCGCTGCCGTTTAACGCAAAACTCCAACTGCCGGGGTTGCCCAGGGCGATGTTGCCTTGGTTCTGTGTCGTATAAGGTACTTTGAGAACGCCCTTGGCATGCTCGATGCCGCCTTCGGCCGCATAAAAAGCCCTTTCATACAACAGGGTGTTGACTGCCAGGTGTTGTTCGTTGGAGCTGGTAGTAACAGCTGACAAGCCAATAATCGTCAACAAGGCCAGAATCATAATGGCCAGGATAATGACGGAACCGTTTTCATTACTATGGAAGTATTTTATTTTCTTCATAGATTTCATCCCAACCCGGATCAACCGGAATGTCAACGGGTAAATGCCTAAAATGACTAAATTGCCTAAAGTGCCTAAAATTATGGAATTCTGTCTATTTAATGATAGGATTCCACAATTTTAGCTCATTTTAGTCGATTTGAATTTTAGTTCATTTGTAAACATAAAATGCAAAAGTGAATTTAACATCTACAACAAATAGTCTATAAGACGCCGCCCCTCGCCTAGTACTACAACTCCGCGCCCCTGATAAAATTGATTCTGACCGGCCTGGCATGCGGATTATTCGCGGTAACCCAGACGTTAATGGTTTTGCACCAGCTGATCGGTGTATCATCCGAGACCTGCCAGAACGCGGTGTAAACACCCACCTGTCTCTGCTGAACGCCGTTGACACCATCCAACTCCGGATGTTCATAAGGCAGACTCATCAACCGTTCCATGACGTCCACGGCCACGGTGGTGGCCTCGCTTTGCATCCTGGCCGCCGAAGTCAAATTGACGGATCTAATCTGCAATCCGGCAATCGCCAGAATCCCGATCGCAAAGATGGACACGGCGATGAGAACTTCGAGCAGGGTAAATCCCCGACAGGCGACATCGGTCTGCTTATCTGCTATCTTCAGGCATTGTCGATTCATTTCATTTCACCTAAAATCGAAGGTTGCGGCAGTACACGGTGGCGACTTGCAGCGTGCGTCTGAACCTGGGATCATAGGTACCCGGGTCGAATACCTGATCGCCGACCTGGTAGGTATCGGTATCAAGATCACCCCGAATGGGCTGCGGGGTCCGGGTCAAAAGCCATATCCGGACGGCTCCGATAAGGGGACCGTTGGGACCGATCAGCGGCGGCCCCACGACCCCCAGGCCGCTTTCGGCATTGGTATCGAGCTGCCCCATGCCGCTGTCATAGGCCCAGATGACATTTCCATCCGGCTGTCCATTGTCCGTATCGAGCGCTCCGTCTTCGTTCATATCGAAGGCGTAACCAAAAGCGATGTCTTCGACATCATAGGCCAGAATGTTGTTTACGGCGCCGCTGATGCGCACCAAGTCGTTGCCGCCGCCCGGGTTGGCCTGCAGGGTATAGGTGATTTGTTCGTTCGGATCGTCGGGCATGCCATCGTAGCACTCCGCAGGGTCATCGATGATACCCGCCATGCCCCCGTCATCGACCCCGTTGACGCACTCGGCAGGATCATCCGGCACGACATCCATCCGAAAGGTGATCCGATCCCGGCGGGCCTCCACGACACCAATTTCCCAACCGGACATGCGGCCGTTTTCAGCGGGATCGACATCGTCTATGCCGTCCACACCATTATTGTCAATTCCATCGGAGGCCGCCGGCTTATAGCCGGCCATACGGATCTCCCGTTTCATCAATGTCATTGCCGACCGAGCGTTTTGCTGCATTTCAACCACCGATTGCTGGGCGGTATAAGCTCTTTGCTGGGTTTGGTAAACCTGGGTAATCGCCGCCGCAACGAGCGACGCGATCACCATGGCCACCATCAATTCTATCTGGGTAAACCCTCTGGCGGAGTTTTTCTTCGATTTCATTGTCATGAGCCTCTGATAAGTCTCGAACTGCCGGTCAAATTGATCTGAATGGTAAATGTCGTGCCGGATGTGTTTTGCAAAAAGACATCCACCGGAGGCGTCGGAAAACCCCGGCTGTCAAATACAACCAGGCCACCGGCAGCGGGTGCCGCCTGGCCGGACAGGTTAACCGCCCTCAGATCCACCCCGGCCGGTAAATTGCCGCGCTTCACCGTGCGCCCGTTAACCGTCACGGAATAACTCTCGGCATTCACATCCAATAAAAGGGTAGCCTGGGCATTTTCCTTTACGGCCGCCAGTCTTGCGATCTGAATGGCGGCGCTGACATCACCGGCCGCAGATTCCAGACGCCTGGCCGGCAGCCGGCCGATAAAATTCGGCACTGCGACGACCGAGATGATCGCGATAATGGCGATGGTCACCATCATCTCCATGAGGGTGAATCCTGAGGCCGATCTCATGACCCGCATCTTCCGGGTTTTTTTATCACTTGATCCTAAAATCGACATTTTTTCCTTAAAACCCATAAAATAATTAGCATCCCGCCGGGTTCGTTCATTGCCTGGCGAAACAGAATCTTGCAAGATACTCGTGCAACATTGAGTATCGGCAAAAACCACGGAAAACTTAACTCCAAGCCCAATCCATCGGATTATAGAAGACTTCAAAACTCATTTTTCTTACTGTTCAGAACCGATAAAAATCAATAATATCAGCAGCGAGCCGACCGGCGTTTTGGCGGCCGGCGCGTTGCGGATTAGTAAATCTCCCGCCACCAGGTGATATCGACCTGGGGTATACCGCCCTGGCGGATAGCGCTGTTATATTGTCCCGAGCCGAACGAGTCGACGTCACCGCTGACCGACTGCACGTAAATGTGGCGGTCTACGACCACCGGAGCGGACAGCACATTGCCCACCACCCGTTCCAGCAGCGGGCCGTCTGACGCGTTGTCCATGTCAAAGGCGTAGAGCTTGCCCGCGTTGGCGTCGAAGCCGTTACCGCTGTTGGCGTTGAGATCACAGGGATCCTGGGTTTCGCCAGTGGATGTCCCGAAATAGATGTTGCCCGCCGCGGCAAAGGCCGAGGCGTATACACGGTGGCCTGCCGGCAGTTCAAAAAACCAGTCCAGAGCCACCGCGCTATCGTCGCACTGCCCTTTGTCAGTGGTGTCGCGGTAGGCGTAAAAGAAATAGCGGGTGTTGTCAAAGTTGATGTCCTCATCGTAGTAAGGGCTGTCGCCGGTGCCGAAGTAGATGCGGATGTCGTAGGCCATTTGGCCGTTGGCATCCACGCTGTTGCTCGAAACCACCGTGGGTGAGCCGTAAATGGGCTGATACTGCCATTCTGCCGGCACCGGATTGCCGTCGCGGTCCGTGTAATCCGTGTTGATGACGCAGTGGCTGAGTCCGTAGCTGAGGTCAGTCGGATTGTCGGGTATGTTGACCTTATACATCAGCCCCTTGTCCGACCCGACGTAGAGCCGGTCCAGGTAGCCGTTGCCGTCCGAATCCACGATGGCGGGCTGGCCGCTCAGCACCCCGCCGACGCCGGCCGGGACAGCGGACAGGTAAATTCTACCCAGCAGTCTACCATTGGCAATGTCGAGGACAAAAATCATCGGGTACAGGGTATCGTTGAATTTTTTGCCGGACACGAAAAAGGCCGCCCATCGGGTGGTGCCGCCATGGAAAATTCGGCCGATCTGTGCCACCGCCGGCGAAGAGCGCGAACGGAACAGAAACGGGTCGGCAAACTCCCACATGAATTGCGGATCGTCGGGATCGGTGACATCCAGGCAAAAAACGGTGTCGCCGCCATTGCCTTCGGCCGAGAGCAGCACGGTGCGCCAGGCGCCGTCCGTGTGCACGTCGGCCAGGGCTGCGGAGGCGTCGACGTAGGACTTGTCGTCGCCTTGCATGAGGTTGTATTTCAGCCGCGGCAGCAGGTTGGCCGGGATAAAGGCCCACAGCTCTTCGCCCGTGCCGTAGTCAGGCCGGCAGTCAGCCGAGCAGGGGTCCTCGCAGGCCGGTGCGTCCGAGTCGCTGCGATCCGTCCACTGGAAGTAGCCGCGGTTCTCGACGTCGTTCGTACATGGGTTGTCACCCCAGCGAAAAGGCCCGGCATCGAAGGCATGCAGCATGCCGTCGCGCGCGCCGACATAGACCACGGTTCGGCGGTCGGCGTGGGCCTCCATGAAATCCCGGTAGCCTTTGCGGTCTTGGGTGCTGTTCGGCGTATCTTCGGGAAAGGCCGTGCCGTAATACCAGGGCGCGAAGACCGGCGGGGTGGCCACCGCCGGCACCGAGTGGTCGAGCGCCCCCAGGGTCCACTCTTTTTCGACCAGTTTGCTGCTGCCGTCCCGATAGCCGCGGGTCCAGTTGACCAGCCAGTCGGCGTCGGCCTCGCTGAAAGTCCCGTCCCGGTTGAAATCATAAATGTAGCCGCTGGGGATGGCCGCGGCATCGTCCAGAGCCAGCTCGGCGGCCTGCACGCTATTTTCGGTGAAGGCACGCGGGGTTCCGCCCGCATTGTATGAAAAGTAGCTGTAGACAGCCGTAATCGGCTGACCCATATTGGGCGGCTCATTGAAGGTAATTTCGTAGAGACCGAAAAAACGGTTGATCCAGCCCGTGCCGCCCAGGTCGCCGTCTAACACGTCGGTGTTTCGGTCGGTAAAGGTCTCAATCGTATCCGTGAGGCGCACGGTGGTGGCCAGCAGTGGGGCATGGGCCAGCCGCCCCCGGAAGGTTTTGGTCACATCGTCGCCGACGGCCAGCTGCTCGGCATGCGCATCGTCCACCTTGTGAACGGTCACATCCGGCATCAGGATCGTGCGGCCGCTGGGCTCCATCTGGTTTTTGAGCACATCGCCGGCGTCCCACTGCTCCAGGGAAGCGGTTCGGCTGGTGTCGGCGGGATCATAGATGCGGGTGGCTTTCAGATGGCCGCGCAGCCCGGCCGAGGTCCAATCCGCGGCCGGGGTTTCCATGCTGCCGCTGAACATCATGTTGGCCAGGACCGTGGGGGTGGAGCGGGCGATATGCCCAGGGACGCCCACCGTCATGTCCAGCGACATATCCATGATTTTAGGTTCGCAACCCTCCCGTCGGCTTTTCAGGTCCGCGCGCCAGATCAGCTTGCGGCCGCTCAGACCCAGCTCGGTAAAGTCCACCCGCCGCGAGCGGTAGGTGTATGCCGGGGCGCCCGGTGCCCAGTTGGTGACCGGGTCGCCTAAAATCTTCACACCGTCGACCAGGGTAAAATTGTAAACCTCGTCCCAACCGTCCACTTCCACCCAGGTGGTCCCGGCGTCAATCGACAGCCAGTAGGTGATTTCGGTCAGACCGGCACAGACCTCGTCCGGCATGAAATCATACACAGCGAGGGTCACGCCGTTAATGTTATCGTCAACATTCGCCGGTGAGATGGCCTTCGTCGCTTTGAGACCCGCCGTGCCGCCGGTTTCGCGCTCGATGATAAAAATGACATCGTTGTGGTCCGCGTCGCCGCCGCCCACCACGTCTTCGAATCCCAAAATCCAGGCATTGGGATTATTGGCAGGGGCGCCCACCATGACGGCCGGCCAGCGCGCATCCCAGTCCAGCCATATCGATGATACATCATTCTCATCCATGGTCAGGCCGAAGGGGTCGGCGGCCCGGGCGATGCCTTCCGGATCCATCCAGCCGTCGTTCTGCTGGCAGGCGCCCGGTGCTGCTTGGGCCACGCCCAGGCTGTAGAACTTTTGGAACGGGTCGCCCCAGGACCGGTGGCAGGACCATTGGGGGTTGGATAAAGTTTCGCGACTGGTAAATCGACTCTGGTTCCAGGCGGTTTTGGAGTAGTTATATACCTGCTGGTCTTCGTCCGCGAAGTCCGTGACGGTGTTATCGTCGTCATCGTCGTCATCGTCATCATCGTCATCATCGTCATCATCGCCGTCACCGTAACCCTGAACCGGTTCATCATCGCGGTATTTCATATCGTCGATTTTGAGAAAAAAGACCAGTTCGGTACCGGCGTCAAAGGTGCCGAGGACCTCGCGGTTGTCCAGGGCGTTGATCGTCCCGTCGCCGTTGCGGTCACCAAAGCGGTTCGAGGCGTCATCGCCGCTGACATCCAGTACGCCGTTGTTGTCGCTGTCGTTGATATTTTCATAAATTATACGGTGCGGTTCCGGAGCAAAGGTGGGGCCCTCGCTTGCCAGCATCCAGCCAAAATCCCTATTTTCATGGTTGCCGCGCTCGTACATAAATGTGACCGCCACCTGCTGGCGAAAGGGAATCACGATGCTGTCGGGATTGATGGCATGATTGCCGGTATCCAGCGTGATATAGCGGTCAGCATCGATCGAGCAGTTGACGATGTCCAGATTTTCCGGCACAAAGCCCTCAGAGTAGCTGGTGGCTATATTTTCCGAACAGCCCGGCGGCAGCACGTCATCTTCATCCGGTGCTCCGTCCGCCACCGTTTTGAAAGTGACATGGATGCTGCCATTCGCGGTGACGTCGTTAAACTCGTAATGGGCACTGGCGAAATCCTCCAGCAGGACGCCGTTGATGGAGACCTGATCCACCTCGTAGTTTTCGTCGACGGCCTCCAGGAAAAAAACCTGGGAGCCGCCCTCCTCCACTACAACCTCACCGGCCGGCGAAATGCTGCCGTTGGCACCGGCCGTAGCGGTAATGATGTAGATGATCAGATTTTCCTCGTTGCCGATATTGTAAAAGCCGGCCGGGTCGCTCTGGTTGTTGTACTCGGTTTGGATCCAGCAGGCATCGCGGGCAATGCTGGAAATACGCACCTCATCGATGATGCCGTCCATGGGTTCCGCCGAGGTGGTAATGGAAGAATTGGCGCTGTTTTTCAATTTCTTGTTGTTGATTGATTGACTGGCAACCAGCACGCCGTTTAAATACAAGCTCTGCAACGAGCCAGGATAGTCCCAGGTTCCCACCGCGTAGTACCATTCACCGGCGGTCAGGGCATTATCGACCCTGAGGTGTACATTATCATCGTTGGTTTGGTCCCGAGCATAGTAATGCAATTGACCGCCGCCGTTATGCCGCAGCACGCCCGCCGCGTTACCAATGGATATATAACGCTCGACAGCCGCGGGCAACGTATCGTGTTTGACCCATGCCGAAATTGTCTGGCTGTCAGCACCGGCCAGCGGATCGCCAATATTCACCTTATCACCGGACCCGTCGGGGTCGTACCCGTGGAAATCCAGTGCTTGATGGATACGGCCGTCTCGGAGGTCTTCGGCCACCATGTCTACCGATTGTCCGTGATTGGCGTTGGCGGTGCTGTCCCGAATCTCGCTGGAGGCGCCGGTCGGCGCCTGATTCATATGCCAGACCCCCTTGTAGTCGTCATCCCACACGGCCGTGGGATTTTCAGTCGGCCCGCTGATCTCGCTGTCACCATAGTAGATGTAGATTACGGTGTCGGTGCTTTTGGACAGGACCTCCACATTGACCCAGGCCACCAGCTTGCCGTTGTTGGGATTATAGAACTCCACTTCGTGATTGAGCCATTTGCCGTCGGCATCGGTGAAGGCAATGTCGCGACCCATGACATCTTGCACCTTGCCGCCCTCCAGGGCAACGTTTTTCAAATAGGTTGCACTTTCGAGCGAGACCAGGACCGGAAAAAAAGTGACATCCACGCAGGAACTGTCCCCTGTTATGCCTATTTTGGTCTTGTCAATGGTAATCGGCCGGCGGTATTGACAGTCGGGGCAGCCGGGTGCGGCTGCCACAGCCTGATCGGCGGCAATCAGGCAAACTCCGGCCGCCAGTAGCAAAACGGCTGCCGCCCGCCCCAGCGACCGGCGGCAAGCCGCGCTGTGCATAGTCCTGATTAAGTTATAAAAAAGCGACCGTCCCCCCTGTTGGCGCGATTGGCTGAAGTTTTTCATGAAAATGTCCCCGTCTGGATATCAATTATAATTTATTTCCCGCCGTCGCATTCCTGTATTCCGTATATCTCATATAGGATGCGTTCCCCCAATGGCCGGATGCTTGTTTCAATATATTGCAGCCCGCAATCAAGTTGACGGATTCCCGGCTGCATTATGGAAACCCGTAATCTGCAATTCCTGTACCAAACCGGTGTTTTCGTGTTGCCGGCGTTTACCGCCCGACGGGCGACCTTTATAGCCGACACAACAAACCAGATAAAATCAGGATTTTACCAGACATTCTACCACGAGGGATTGGCGGTGGATTTCAACAATTAAAGCTGCCCGGCAATCGTCCTGTCTGCTGCCCGGTATTAAAATTGTTGGTGTCCTATTAAAATTTTTTAGACTCGCAGTCAGCATCAACCTTCCGGGCAGAAGGCAGATGCCGGGCCGGAATAAGGGCTCCCGGAGAATGGTGGCACATGATCAGGCGGGGGATTGAGCGGTGGGATATTGGAGATTAAATGCTATAATTGTTACCGGACAACAGTTCCAGCAGACAATGGGGATTTTGTGGGTTTAATGAAATCCAGAATCCCAGAAAAAGGAAGGGCAGTATTGATTTTGATTGGCTGATATGCTTTCTTGGCTATTGAAACTGTAATGATTTAAAAGATGCCAATACATATGGGTCGAAAATACGATCCAAACCGACAGTTGTGATAAATAAAAGAAATGGACACCAAGCATTGCTGTCGGCAGCAAAACATTTATAGAGAAGATGATAGCGACCCTTGGTTCTGCGGAAAAAGGCAGAAAGATAATTTGTGCTGATGAAACATTTGAACTTAAGGAGGAAATTATGCCATGCGGCAATATTAATAGTCTGGATTCCCGGAACAGCTATTTGTGGGATCAATCCATCGACAGGCTCAAGATCTAAAGACCAGTATTCTCAATTGGTCAGTTTTTGCATGAAAATTGACCGAATAAGAATAAAATATTGGAGTTCTTGAGAAACATTGATCTATTTTTTAGTATGTTGCTGCCCGACCCCCAATCTAAGGAAGAGGAAGCAGGAAAAACTGCCATTAGCATCATAAATTTCTAAGCGATAGAAAATGAATACCCAATTGTCCAAAGATTAAGAATCAGTAGTATTGATCTTATTAAAAAGTAAGTGAAATAAATCATGATAGAAGCCGTCTTATCCTGTCTGCGAAAAAATGAATATTCAGTTATAATATGGACCACATTCACAGCGATTGGAAACGGTTAAAAAAAGTAGCTGGGCACAAAAAGTTTGAGTAAAACCGGGACACAAAAACTCGACCTGATTTAAGCTAAAATCAACCGTTTGAACCGGTACAATTCGGTTTCAAATAAAGCTTTTTAACAGGCTTTTTTAGTGCCATGCTTTGTGGTTCCAACCTTTTTAGAATCAACCCCCGTTCTTTTAGTAAATTCATGAGGGTCTTTCGGAAACATTCCATTCATTGGGGCATAAACAAATAGCCATCAATGCTCAGAGCTTAATTTTCTTGCAATTTCAATACGCCTCTTGAAATGTTTTGGCATTTTTCTATTATCAAGCAAATATCCTTTTATCTCATACGCATCATATTCTAAAACCTCAGTATCGACTACTTCCATTTCTACAATATATTTACCATTAACCATCAAAACATAATGTTCTTCAGCTTGTCCAAAATGGTGATGTAAAATAAAAAGTTGCACTATTGCATCAAATTTATTCTTTAGAAACGATTTAATGGTTTCTCCATCTTTAGTATCAAACAATTTGCTAGACTCTATTAATTCATTTTCAATATCTAAATTATTCATCTATCTACATTCCTGGAAACGCCGTAACTATATTGCCATACATATCAGACTGTGTTGTAAGTATGGATGTTGAACTATGACCCCTCAAGTAATCAGTCCCAATTGTTCTGCCAACGTCAACCTGTCGCACATATAATGTTCCGTGCGTTTTACTCTGGAGAGTTTTCACGATTGGTGAATTTACAACCTGTTTGCTCTGAAGCAGTTGCCTTAATCCATCTTCAGTTAAGTTAAATTGGCTTTTGTTTACTTTACCACTTAAATGCTCTTTCAAAATGTGTTTCATACCAAATTTATTAGTGCCAGTTTGAAGGTTAATCCTTGACTGTACACGACCTGGCACTTTCAGTAAGTTATTTGAGGCCTCTACTAAAATATCATCCGCCTTTTTGACTACTCCTCTCCCTAATAATTTACCACCTCCTTTTGCAACAACCTTTATAACACCTCCAGCGGAGATTAAATCTCCAGGACTTAAAATTGGGGATTCTAAACCTTTTGCACCGATAATTTCCCCTGTTTCCATGTCTTTATAATTACCTTCATATTCGTAAACTCGAGGCGGAGGTTCATTTTGGTTAGACATTAAGAGTCCCGAATAACGATGGTGACCAGGAAAATGTCCAGTTGGATCGATGAATTTTAGAGGATTATTCCTGACATAACTGTAGCGGTTTAACAGCTGCGGATCGAACCAATTCGGGATCATGCTATCAGCCGTAGTAAATCTCCCAATAACCGGATCATACAATCTGGCATCATAATTGTAAAGTCCAGTGGAAGGATCCAACTCCTGGTCGGTATACTTGTAATTGGTTGCTGATACGCCAGTGTGTTCCCGCTGACCGCCGAAAGGTAGGAAATCTGTATATTCGACCTGTTGGGCGTAAGCATTGATCATCACCGTCGAACTGCCCAGGTGATCTCTATGAAAGTAAAATATCTGATTGGGAGTACGTTTGGCAATTCGGCGGTTGCCGGCAAAGATGTATTTGATAGCAGCACCGTCTCTGACCTCATAGTGCTCGCCGATGTAATAGGTGGTGGCGCCCCCGGAAACCATCTTCTTGGTCCTGGCGCCGGTACCATCATAGACAAAATCGGTAGTGACACCGCTGCCATGCTCAATACTCAGCGGCATATTGTCCGCATTGTAGGTGATGGTCCGGCCGGTGACTGCGGCCGTGTTGGTAAAATCAGGTCCCGTTTCCATATTCCCGTTGTCGTCATAGGTGTAGTCAAAAGACGCAGATCCGTTTAAGGTAATCTGCTTGACCGCATGGGGCTGATAGCCGTCATCATAGGTGTAATCCATGGTGGTGTCGGCCGGGACCGGAAAATGTCCCCGGGCCACCTCCTCCACCAGCCGGTGCAGCTTATCATAGGCGTAGGTGTAGGTGCTGCTGTGGACAACATCGGTTTTTTCCTTGATGTCACCGGCCGGGGTATATTTATATTCCAGCCACTGGAGGTAGTCGCTGCTGCCGACAGCCCGGGTGGTGATTTTCTCCAGGCGAGAGCTAAGGGGGCTATAGGTATACTGATCGGTGGTGACAAAGTTATAGTTGTATAAGTATCCGCCATATTCGATTTGACCGATTTGGCCGGTGGGCGCATAACCGGATAATTTGGCATAGGTGACGTAGTCGCTTCCGACGATATATGCCAAAAGACCGGAACCCGGGCTGTAGGTATAGTTTACTTCGTAGGCGTCCGGATAGGTCAGTTTGGTCAGTTTGCCCGCAAGATCATATTGATAGGAGGTAAAATATTCGGTCGGGTCCCCGGTAATTTTCTTGCTGACGCTCATCTCCCGGCCCATCGGATCGTAGCCGTTGATTTTGGAGGTTACCTGGGTGTTGGAGACCGAAAACAAACGGCCGCGGCCGTTGGGTATCGACAGATTGTCGTAAACATAGGTCACCGCCGGGTCCGGGGTCGAATAGGTCTTGGATATCACCCGGTCCAGTTCGTCATAGGCAAAGGAGATCTCCTGACCCTTGAAATCACTTTGGCTGATCAGGTTGCCGTTGGCATCGTAGGCGTAAGTCCACACCCCCATATCCGGATCATCCATCTGAACTTTGCGGCCCAGGGTATCGTACTGCATGTCAATTTGATTGCGGTCGTGAGCGGTGACCAAAAGCAGATTGCCGGCAGCATTGTAATCATAAGTCGTGGTAAAATCGTCTTCGTCGGCGTGCTCGACCACTGCGATGATACGGCCTAGGTAATCTTTGAACAGCGTTTTGCGGGCGCCGTCCGGATCGGTGGTAGTGACATTAAATCCATGGTATCCGAAGGTTGATGAGACTGTGCCGTATTCCGGATCCGGACTCGTTACCTCGAGCTGACGACCGAGATCGTCGAAAACAGTGCGCCGCCAGGGTATATCGCCGTTGTCCCCATCAAAATAGGGACCGACACTTAAAAAATTGCGACCCATTTCATCGAAAAACCGGTCTGAACGGACCAATCGATTGCTGCCGGCCACAAATTCACCGGCGGATATGGTCACTGTGTTGCGGTAGAGACCATCGTAATAAGTGTGCGTTTCCATCATGCTGCCGCCGGTATTTTCGATAACTCTGGTGGTAACTTGAATCGGCGTGCGGTGCTCGAGGTACTCTCTTTCCACGTGGCCGCCGTCCGGGTAGTCAACTGTTTTCAAGCGGCCCAGGTCATCGTAGCTGTAATGGGTGAATTGGCTGTTTTCATCTTTGACGATTTTGGCTTTTCCCCAGCGGTAGTCGTAGTCCTGGTACTCCACGACATGATCGATCCCATCGGTCGCTGGGGAGGTAATCCTGGCCGGGTATGTATGGCCAAGGGCATCATATTCCGTGGTGGTGGTATTGCCTCTGGGATCGGTGGCGCTGATCAGATTGCCGTAAGAGTCATAAGTCATCGTCATTTTCGGGTTTGGGCCGTCATCCAGCCATTGTTCTTTGGATAACAGATTGCCGGTGCCGGCTTCGTAATCGTAGTAGATTTCCCGGACTTTCCCGCTGCTGCCGCCTACCGTCGTTTCGACGGTGGAGCGCCAGAGCCAGGCGCCGTAATTCAGATATTGGTAGGTTGTGGTGACCGGTTCGGCATCGGTGCCGGAAACGGTGGCGGTCAGCAGCCCCCCGTGGGTTGTATCGTAGGTGTAATCGGTCTGGCGATATACCGTGGGGTCCAGAAAAAAATCGGTATCCTTGCGGTCCAATCGAACAAAAGCGATGGTATCTTGGGCAGAATCAATAAACTCTTTGCCCCAGCTAAAGGTTGTCCGGATCAGATTGACACCCTGGGGATCTTTCACCTCAATCAGAGCTTCCTTGCCTTTGAGATAGTCATCCTGGTGATATTGCCGCGTGACGGTCGTGCTATCGGGGTTGGTCTGAATTAGCTGCTGAAAACCTCTAAACTCACGGTTTAAAAAATCGTAGTAGCCGCCGGAATAAGCATAGCCGGTGACAGAGGTGACATCGTTTCCATCCTCCGATTGCGTCGCGACCGCCAGGGTCCGGGCGGCAACTGTTTGGACGATAAACGGGAGCAGCGTGTTCTGGTACTGAGAAGAAGGTTGATAAATAAAAGAGGTGAGGGCGCGAAAACCGTTAGCGGGATCATTATCCACCGCGGAACCGATATCGACCAACAGATCGGCAGGCTTGCCATTGGCCCGGTGGATGTGCACCGTGCCGGCCTCACTTCTCTTGAACAGGTCCGCCAGGCCGTCGCCGTCAATGTCAGCAAAATAAACCTGGCTTTTTTCATCAATCATCCTGCCGGTGGCCGTGCCGCGCTCTTCACCGAAAGTGCCGTCGCCTTCGGAAAGGTGCACAAAGTAGTTGCCAATCCGGTCATGCTTGACAAGGTCGGCCAGACCGTCACCGTTGACATCGCTAAAGTCGATGTAGCCGCTCTCAAATGTTTTGACACCTGTTTCCGTTGAGGTGGGGGGGCCGAAGGTTCCGTCTCCCAGGGAGGCATAGCAATTGACCGTGCCGCCATTGTTGCGTTTGATAAGATCGGTGATGCCATCGCCGTTGGTATCGGCAAAATAGATTAATCCCAGCTCGGAGGGCATCACGCCGCTGTCGGTGCTGTTGGCGCTTCCCAGGCTGCCGTCCGCCTGTCCGAAGTGGGTGTTGAAGATGCCATAGATGTTGCGCAGGACCAAATCAGCCCGGTTGTCCCCGTTGATATCATGAAAATAAATGTCTCCCATTTCCGCGGGCATGACGTCCAAGTCCGTCTCGACGGCTTCGCCAAAGGCGCCCTCGTCATCGGCCAGGTGAATGTGAAAAAGATTGTTTGTGGTACGCAGGATCAGATCACTGCGACCGTCACCGTTGATGTCGGCGAAATGAATCCTGCCCATTTCGCCGGCCATGACGTCTAAATCCGTCCCGACAGCCTCGCTGAAGGTGCCGTCGCCCATGGAAAGATGGACATTGAAGTTGTTATAGGTACTTCGCTTGATCAAATCGGTACGGCCATCACCGTTGACGTCGGCAAAATAAATAGTGCCCATTTCATAAAGCATCACATCGATTTCGTTTGCGACGGCTTCGCCGAAAGTGCCGTCGCTCCGGCCAAGGTAGGCGTAATACGTCTGGATACTAGCATGCGTGCTACGTCTGACCAGGTCGGTGCGGCCGTCGCCGTTGAGGTCCGTCAGATATTCCCGCGGGTCCTCCGGACCGACTTGCCCGGTCTCGGTTTCAACGGCTGTATCAAAAATACCGCTGCCGCCGTCCTGCCAGAAAAATACGATCGGGGGCAAGGAATTTTCCTTAATTTGTAAAAGACGCGAGCGCTCGGTGAAACTGCCAAGTTCGTACTGTAATTCATAAGTTCGGGCCAACGATCCGTTGCCGTATGTCTCGATTTGTTTAAGCCGCTTGGCGGTGGTCACGGCCGCATGGGTGTTGTGCTGGGTAAAGGCATCCGGCCGGTCTTCCAGGGTAAACAGCACGTAGTGACTGCCATCGGTATAATCAATGCGATTCAGGTAAATCTGGCCCTGGTCCTTGGAGTAGCTGACGAGGATGGCATTGCCGTTGGCATCTTCGATGCGGTCCAGGCACCATTTGAACACGCCCTTGCTGTTTTCCTGGCGCGAGTCCGAGCTGGTTCCGTAAAAATAGCGGCTGCCGTCTCTGGCCTCGGCTATCCAGCCGCCGGTCGCGGAGACAAATCGATAACGGGTAAAGGCCGCTTCGATTTCAGGTTCGAAATAGTCCGCCCCCCAGTCGCTGCGGGGTTTCAGCTCCAGCGACCCGTCTACGGTAAAATCATCAGCGCTGTAGTTCAGGCCCCATTTCGTGGACCGCCGAATGGCGCCCAGCGCCAGGCTCCAGCCCACGCCGACCCAGCCGTTTTTCTGTCCGCTGTTATAGCGCAGTGCCAGATTTGGCTGCAGCCCCCCCCTTCCGGGAGGCACTTCAATCCCGATGCTGTGCGTCGCCGCCCCGGTGTTGGTGTCATTTTGCGGCATGATCTCCCGGTTCCAATAACTGGTCTGGAAGGGCTGGATATGGATCTCCGGATCGAAGGCCGGGTCTTCCAGCGGGTCTTGCGCCCATGCCACGCCTGTCAGCACATAGATAGCAACTGCGAAGACAATCATCAGCAGGAAATTACGCAATGAGTTTACCTTGGATTTCATACACTGTATTCCTTTACAATAATTTGATTGGCGATATAGTTTCAAAATCACTTCATAATCAGCGCTGCTGCGGCCCGAAGCTATGGCAGCTGCTCCCGGATCACCTTGATGATCCGTCCAGCCGAATCGTATTGATACCGGATCCTCGTTCGGACCTGCGGTTGGACTTCTATGGTGACGCGCGCGCTGGTTGTACCGCCGCGACCGTTCGCCTCAAGGGTATAGGTTGTGGTTGCAGCCGGGAACACTTCCCGGGAGCCGGTCGTCGCCACGCTGCCGATACCCTGATCGATTGCCACGGTTTCCGCATGGGATACATCCCAGATCAGGGTCGCTGAATCACCTTCCCTGATGCTCGGGGGGTCGGCCCGGATGTTTGCCACCGGCAGCGGATATGTCACGGTAATCGTCACCGTCTCAGTCGTCGAACCCCCGGGGCCCGTGGTGGTAATGCTATAGGTTGTCGTTTGGGTTGGTGAGACAGGGATGGTGCCGTTGATATCGACGGTGCCGACACCGGGCTCGATAAAGCAGGCGGTGGCATCCGCTGTCTGCCACGCCAGGGTCGACGATTCCCCCAGTACAATGGTTGCGGGGTCAGCATTGATGTTCACCGTGGGGGGCGGATAGGTTACAACAACGGTAACGGTTTTATCGATCGAGCCGGCGGGGTTGGCAGCGATGATGGTATAAGTGGTGGTCGCATCTGGTTTGATCTTGATGGATCCCTCCACCTCGACACTACCGATGCCGGGTTCGATGACGCACGAAGTGGCATTGGTCGAATTCCAGGTCAAGGTTGATGATTCACCGGCCTGGATATCATCAGGTGCGGCTGTAAAAGATGCTATCGATACAGGCATTAACGGGTCGTAGACGGACACTGTGACCCGGTCGGTGTCTTCACCTTCTGGACCGGTCCCGGTGATGATATAGGTGGTGGTCTGAGCCGGTGACACGGAAATGGAACCATTGACATCGTATTCACCTGTGCCCGGTTCGATTGACACCGTATCAACGTTTCTTGAGCTCCAGGTCAGACTGGCGGAGCCACCGAGAGCAATAACCGTTGGATCTGCGCTGATATCGACGACGGCTGCGGGAAATTTAAAAATGTAAGCAGCACCGGTATCGTCAACATGGGTGTCAGCACTAAACGCGCCCGCAACCAGGCGGTCACTGCTGAGAGCCGCACTGTAACCGAGATAATCCCCTGCGGCAGCATCGCCGGCGGTCAGCTTGTCGATCTGAACCCAGATTGAGCCTTCGCGCTTGAAAAGGTACACTGCTCCGGTATAGTCTCCGGCATGGGTGTCGCCGTAAGCACCAACCACGGCGTAATCACCGTCAATTGATACGGAAGCACCGAAATGCTTATCCATGGCAGGATCGTCGGGTGTCAGTTTGGCCTCATAGGTCCACTGCGAACCGTTACGCTTATAGATGTAGGCAGCACCCGCCCAGTGATACGGTGAATTTTTACCATGCATGCCGACGATGGCGTATTGACCGCTGATAGATACTGACCGTCCAAAACTGTCACCGCTGCCCGGATCGTTGGGAAATAATTTAGCCTGTTGAATCCAGCTTGCCCCATCCCGCTTGAAAATATAAGCAGCACCCGAATTGCTAAAAAAAGTATCCTTATTGTAGGCCCCCACAATCACAAAATCGCCGTCAATCGCCACCGCATCGCCAAACCTATCACCTGCCACCGGATCGTTGGCGGCCAGTTTGGCCTGTAGATACCAGTTAGACCCCGTGCGCTTATAAATGTAGGCAGCACCGGAATAGTTCCCGTTATCTTTATCTCCTTCCGCCCCGACAATCAGATAGTCGCCGCTGATGCCCACAGCATCGCCGAAATATTCGTATGGCTCCGCATCATCGAGCCAAATTTTGGCCTGCTGACTCCAGTTCGAGCCGTCCCGCTCGAAAATGTAGACCGATCCACTCCAGGATCCGGCATGCTTATCACCCGATTGTCCGACAACAGCGTACTCATCGTTGACAGCAACCGCAGAGGCAAAATATTGACCTTGGGCTGCATCAGCAGGGACGACCCTGGTCTGCCGGCTCCAGGTCAAACCATCGAAATAGAATACATAGGCGGCGCCGGAATCCATCCCGACGACATCCGCGCGAGGGGCCCCGACAATAGCGTAGTTACCGCTGAGTTCCACACGGTCTCCAAACATGTCGAGATATTGTCCATCGCCGGCAACCAGTTTGATCCCGAGTGAATGATTAATGGTGAGCGCTCCATCACTGTAATCCCTTACAGGGGCGTTGATGCCGTCGTGGATTTCGGCATACACATAATATGAGCCCCCGGCGATCCCTGAGGTATTCCATTGATAGGAATCCTGCCCTGCGCCGTCGGGATCTTCGCTCAACCCGCTTACAATCAGAGTGCCGTTCGTACCGCTTCGATCAGTGGCGTAATAAAGCGAAATGACTGCATCATCGTCAGGGTCATGGTCAGTCCAGATAATGGTGTAACTGCTGTCAGCAATATCATCCTCTCCATCGGGCTGGAAAATGGTTATGGAGGGCGGTGAATTTACGGGAACCGTCACTAGCTTAGTGACGGTGCCGGTGGGATTCGCGGCACTAATGGTATAGGAAGTGGTTTCTGACGGTGATACTGCCATGGCGCCAGCTAAGTCAACCGGACCGATGCCGGGCTCAATCACGCACGATGTGGCATTGGCCGTATTCCAGGTCAGGGTGGTGGATTGGCCCGGTTGAATATTAGCGGGATCAGCCGTGGCATTCAGGGTAATCGGAGCAGCTGGATCGTATACATACACGGTCACAGTGTCTGTGGCGGGGGCTTCAGCGCCGGTGGCCTTGATGGTATAGGTGGTGGTCTCCGTAGGCTGGACAACGGTCGTACCCTCCAAGGCAACATCGCCGACACCGGGCTCGATGACACAGGAAGCGGCATCTTCTGAAGTCCACGCCAGAGTGGCGGATCCACCAATCTGAATAATCCCAGGATTTGCGCCGATCGTTACGGTAGGCGTCGGCAGAGCGTAAAAGTAAACAGAACCAAAATCACCAGGATCATCGTCATATTTAAAAGGAGCGCTTACCACGATGTAAGCACCATTGATGGATACGGAATGCCCGTAATCGTCATATTCAGCTGCGTCGGCGGCAGTCAATTTGTCCCGTTGCCGCCAGCTCGAGCCATCGCGCTTGAAAGTATAGGTAGCGCCGGTATTATTTTCGTCGCCAGAAGCGCCCACAATGGCGTAATTACCGCTGATCGAGACGGCACGCCCAAACTTATCCCGGGCCGCCGCATCGTCGGCAGTCAGCCTGGCCTGCTGCGTCCAATTCGACCCGTCACGCTTAAAAATATAAGCAGCGCCGGCGCTATCATCTTCTTGATAAGCACCCACGATGGCGTAATCTCCGTTGATCGAGACGGCAAATCCAAACTCGCCATAGGCCGCCGCAACGCCGGCAATAAATTTGGCCTGCTGAAGCCAGCTCGTTCCCTCCCGCCTGAAAATATAAGCGGAACCGGAAAAATCATCCTTGCTACTAGCGCCCACGATGGCGTAATCTCCGCTGATCGAGACGGCAGTCCCAAACTCGTCATAGGCCGCCGCATCTTCGGCTGTCAGCTTGGCCTGCTGGGTCCAATTCACCCCGTCACGCTTGAATATGTAGGCAGCACCGGTATAATCATCATCGGCATTAGCGCCAACGATGGCGTAATCTCCCCTGATGGCAACGGATCTTCCGAAATTATCGTATTGGGCCGCATCGTCGGCAACAAGCTTGGCTTGCTGAAGCCAGTCCGATCCCTCACGCCTGAAAATATAAGCTGAACCGGCGGAATCATCGTTGCGACAAGCGCCCACGATGGCGTAATCACCGCTGATCGAGACGGATTCTCCGAAATAGTCGCCTTGGGCCGCATCGCCGGCAAAAAGTTTGACCTGCTGAAGCCAGCCCGATCCCTCACGCTTGAAAAGATAAGCGGAACCGGTGTCATCATCTTGGCTGTTATCGCCCACGATGGCGTAATCGCCGCTGATCGAGACAGCAAACCCAAACAATACGGCCGCCTCATCGCCGGCGGTCACCTTAAACTCGGATGAGGACAGCCGGGGGATCACGGTAATGGTGACTGTCTCGCTGGCCGTTCCCCCAGGACCTGCCGCCGTAATGGTATACGTTGTGGTTTCAATTGGTGACAGCGTGATCGATCCATTATGCTCAACGTCGCCGATACCTTGATCTATGGACACGGAACCGGCATCGTTTGAACTCCACGTCAGGGTCGCGGATTCACCGAAATTGATGGTCCCGGGCTGCGCACTGATGCTAACCGCAGGTAATGGATAGTTTACGGCAACGGTCACCGTACCAGTGGTCGCACCGGCCGGATTCGCAGCAGTTATCGTATATATGGTGGTTTCTTTTGGTGATACCGTTATGGAGCCGTTTAGATCAACCGGACCGATGCCGGGCTCGATGATGCAGGAGACGGCATTGGTTGTATGCCAGGTCAGGGTGGATGCTTGGCCCGGCTGGAGATCGGCAGGCTCCGCCGATGCATTCACCGTAACAGAAACCGAGGGTTCATAAACTAAAATGGCAGCCTCATCGGAGATCGAGCCGTACGGGCCGGTCGCGGTAATGGTGTAGGTGGTGGTTTCGGTGGGGGAAACCAACGTCGATCCGTCTGGCGGCACCTCACCGAGACCCGGACCTAGGGAGGCCGCGGAGACATTGATGGAATCCCAGACGAGGGTGGATGCTCCGCCGAGTGCCACCGTCCCGGGTTCGGCCCTCAGACTCACGGTGTGGTAGGATTCGATACTAAAAACGTAAATCGCACCGGCCTCTTGGCCGCCTTCATCGTTGCCGGATGCCCCCGCAAAAACACTGGCGCCATCCATGGCCACAGCAGCTCCGAAAACATCGCCGGAGTGGCTATCGGCGGCGATCATTTTAGCCTGTTGGGTCCAGGACGTGCCGTCAAATTTGAAAAGATAGACAGCGCCGGCATCCTGACCGCCATCGTCGCTGCCGGGTGCACCGACTGCCGCATAGTTACCACTGATCGCGACGGCTGCGCCAAAGCGGTCACCGGGCTGTGCATCGGAGGCGCTCAGCTTTGCCACCTGGGTCCAGGCGAAACCTTTGTAGGCGAAAATATAGGCGGCGCCCGCATCTTCGCCACTGACATCCGCCCCGGCGGCCCCAACGACAGCATAGCTGTCGCTGACGGCCAGCGACGCCCCGAAACCATCGCCGGACGCCCCATCATCGGCGACAAGTTTGTCCTGCTGGATCCAGTCCGAGTTCACGAGTCTGAAAAAATAGGCCGCTCCCGCATCCGCTCCGCTGTTGTCATCACCGGCGGCCCCTATCATCACACCGTTTGCGTTCATTGAAGTTGAGACACCGAAACCGTCACCGGCTTCGGCATCGTTCGCCGTCAGTTTGGCCTGCCGGATCCAGGCCGCTCCATCGAAGACAAAAATATAGGCTGAACCGGAATCGGTGCCGCTGTCATCGTCGCCGTCGGCTCCCACCACCACCCGGTCTTGCCCGATTGCAACCGCAGTGCCGAAATAATCACCGGCAGCGGCATCATCGGCGGTGAGTTTGGCCCGCTCGGTCCAGGCTGCACCGTCAAAGGTGAAAATGTAGGCCGCCCCGGAATCGGCGCCATCGTCATCATTGCCGTATGCGCCCACCAGGGCCATGTCACCACTGATCGAAACCGCGGCCCCGAAATGATCTTCCGGTTGTTCGTCGGCAGCGGTAAGCTTGGCCTGCTCGTCCCAGTCGGATCCGTCATACTTGTAGATATACGCCGATCCCGTACCCGCGATGGCGGTGTCGCCGTCAATCGCCACGGCCTTGCCAAGTCCGTCACCGGCTTCGGCATCGCTGGCGGTCATCTTGGCTTCCAGCGCTGAGAACGGTGCGAAATCTGCGGTAATGACCACGGAATCGGAAGTGCTTTTTGTCGTACCGTCGTTAACGATGAGCTGAATCTCATAGCTGCCAGGTGTGTCGGCCAGGAAGACCGCTGTTCCGATCCCGGGGTAAGAGAGAGCTGCCGAACTTGCGGCTGGTCGCGAGACAAAAGCCCATTCATAGGTCAGGTTGTCGCCGTCCACATCCGTCGAGCCGCTGCCGTTCAACGTCACGGTGTCGAAAACCAAAACGTCCCGGTCCGGTCCGGCGCCGGCCACGGGTGGATCATTAACAGCCGCAACAGTGATGTTAACCATTGCCGGATCGGAATCAGCGGTGCCATCATTAACCGTGAAGCTGAATGCATCGGCTCCGTGGTAATTCTCACCAGGCGTGTAGATCAGATCGGGTGCCGTTCCGGAAAGCGTGCCGTTGGCAGGCTGTCCGACAATTTCATACGCTAGCGCATCCCCCTCTGAGTCATGACCGGATAACACAACTGCCTGGGCTTCATCTTCGTTCAGGCTAATGGTTTGTGAAATGGCCACCGGTGGGTCGTTGACGGCCCCTACAGTTATGTTGACCGTCGCCGGATCGGAATCAATCGTCCCGTCATTTACCGTGAAGCTGAATGCGTCGGGTCCATGGTAATCCTTATCCGGTGTATAGGTCAGATCGGGGGCGCTGCCGGCCAGCGTGCCGTGCAGGGGCTGGGAAACTACGGTATAAGCCAGGGAATCACCGTCAGGGTCCGATCCGCTGAGAGTCAACGCGGCGGGTGTGTCCTCGACGGCGGTAATCGCCGCGGGATCCGCCAACGGAGGGGTGTTTACCGCTTCCGGTTCGTGAAATTGGAAGCTAACGCCTTTGTCCAGGTAAATCCTCTTGGCATATACCGCCCCCTGGAAGCGGGCATCTTTTTTGAATTCAATCTTGGCCCCGGGCGCAACGAGGGTCCCGCGCAAAACGCCGCGGTCCCCGATTTTAACGTCTTTTTTCCCGACATAATTAAGACTGACATCACGGGTGTCGCCCCCGGTTATCTGCACCACCGCATTTTTGCCAAATTCCAGCTTTTTAACCACATTCAGCTCGATCGGTCCGGCGGAAGCTTCACAATTGAGGATCGCAGAATCATCTGCTTTCAGCTCGCGTAAGAAGTATGATCCGGCGGCAAGATGCAGCGTGGCGCCTTTTTTGACTGCCACCCGGCCGAAGGAGCCCGGCGCAAGGGTCTGCTCCGTCGAGGCGGGCACTTCAAGATCGGGCCCGGCCGCTGAAAACGAGATTGACGGGAGTTTACGCGTGGCGAGCTGCGCGTTTTCGTTTACTGTTCCCGTCACGGTCAACCCGCCGTGATCATCGACTTTCGAATTGGCGTAGACATTGCCGTCGATGGTAATTTGAGCGCTGTTTTTAATGTGATCCAGTGCGTGTAAGTCACCGGTAATGGGGCCGCAGGTCCCTTTTTCAATGTGGATGTGCCGATTGGCACCCACGTGACCGACACCGCCGGATATTTCGTCAATTTTAATTTTATCGTCGGCGTAGAGCACAAAATCCGTAACATCGGCCAGCTCAGAAACCGCGGTTACGGTCGCAGAGTCCCTAAGGCTGGCGTACCCGCCGTCATAGACAGCAAGTTCGATGACATAGACACCGGGCAAATCGGCGTTAAATGTGGGTCTGGGGTCGGCCGGGTCGGTAAAGGAGGGATTGCTGCCGGCCGGAAAAGACAGGAACGACCAGTGGTAGGTAATGGCATCGCCGTCCGGATCGGAAGATCCGCTGCCGTCCAGTTCCACGGACCCACCGGCCGGGACCGTCTGGTAGCTGCCGGCGTCGGCCGTTGGGGGCCGACCAGCCGGAATAGCTCTATAATGCCGGAAGCTTGCGTCCTTGGCCAGGTGGATGCTGTCGGCATAGACGGCACCCTGCAAGCGGCTGCCTTTCTTAAATTCAACTTCGGCCATAGGGGCCGTGAAGATGCCGCGCAGCACCGAACGGTCTCCCACTTCAACTTTGCCGGCGCCCATAAAATTTATGCGGACATCTTGCGGTCCGCCGCCGACAATTTGCAGATCCACATCTTTTTTAAATTTGATTTTATCGACAACGTTGATGTAAATGGCACCGCCGCTGGCATCGAGAATGACCGCAGCGGATTCATCAACTTCAAATTTTACAAAATAATATTCACCGTTGGACAAATTAAGGGCGGCGCCTTTTTTCACTTTCAGGTGCCCGTAAGAATCCGGCGCGAGGGTCTCGGATGAGCTTTCAGGTACTTCCAGATCCGGACCGGAAGCAGAATATGACAAGACCGGCAGGATCTGCGGGATCAGATCCCCACTTTCAAGTTTTTGCCCGGACACGGACAATACGCCTTTATCTTCGATCACCCGGGCGGTGACATCACCATAGATTCCTATCTCTGCTTCGTTTTTCAGACGATCCAAGGCTTGAAGAGAGCCGATCAGGGACCCGGAGGCGCTCTTTTTGATTTCTATGCTGCCATTGGAGCCGACATTGCCGGCGGACTCCCCGATATTATCGAGTTTGATTTTCTTTTGGGAGTAGAGGACAAATTCTTCGAGCAACGGCCCGTCTTGAGCAAACACCGCATCCGGTTGCAGAATTCCGCCTAAAAAATGACTATCGAGCGGGATAACCATGCCTACCAATAACAGAAAAGATAACGTAAGAGATACGTTTCTAGTCATGAAAGCGCCTCCGGTCTAAATTTTTTAATTTTTTGGAACTTTAGCTTAAAGGAAGGGGAAATTTTCAAAACACCCCCGAAAAAGGAAGACTATATTATTCAGGACAGTGGTTGCTCAGTCCATGTTTACTTTCAGTCATTCCCCCTTGACTTGAAAGCGGTGAGCCTGCCCGACGGATTATCGCCCGCTATATGGCGGATGGGCCTGGCCATATAGTCAATCCGGTTTAAATCAGCATAAAATTTTACGGCGCGGTTGATTCGGCTTAGATGTATTCCAGTCGAAACGTTCCCGTTTTCAGATTGCCTTTGAACCGGCCGTAAGAACCGATCAGAAAAGAGCAATAACTATGCCTAAATATTGTTGCAGGCTGCAACCTAAAGAATTTCAATTGATTAACTGATTTTTTGGAAGGGGCCGGACGCTTTTTAGTTAGCTTTTTGCCAATTATCGTCACAAATGGTGACAATTTTGGTCGTTTCGAGAGCAATAAAGCAAGGCTTGATCGCTGCCAGCCGGCTATGGGGATGAGCGGACGGGATAGAATTGCTTGACGGCCGGAAAAATAAAAATAAAGTTGGGGACAGCATAAGCAATGGCGACCGCCTAAATATCGATACGTCCTCTGAGGGTGTTCAGAAGGTCATTGGCGGCTAAGGCATCGCGCAAACTCGTGGCATAGCCGATGTAGGTATTGTGGAGTCTTTTGTCACTATACCCTGCGATCTGTTCCCGGATCTAAAGGACGCTCTCAGTCAGATTTTTGAGGTCTTGCGAGCCGTCATTCCGCCGCAGGGGGCGGTCTAAATTCAACCATTTGCGGATATTTTCGATAAATTCCTTTTCAGGGAATCAGCGGACCGGATCCTTGCGGGCCATTTTATCGGCGTCCAGCACCGGCGCCTCAACCAATCGCACCGGCTTTTTGGGAGCTTTATTCACAAGTGCGGGTATATTCTTATTTTAGCGCTTATGGGGCTGTACCCACCAAATATCGCTGAATTATTCTGTCAAAGGTGGGCAAAGCCCACCCTACGACAAAACTACCGGAATCCGCCCCAAGTGAACACGAGGGACTACATTCCAATTTCGTATATCTCAATATTTAGATTGAATTGCCCGCCTCGTTGATCACATCCTTGATGCCGGCTTTCACCAGGGAAGGTCTGAGGAGCAGTTTGATCTTTTTGCTGCCTCTGGCATCCACAAACGTATCCTGCACGGCTAATTCTACCTTTTTCAATACCTTCACTTTATTGTCCATCAGAATAAAGTGGTAGCTCAACATTCCATAGGCCAGCGCACCGGCGACGATCAGCAAGATCAGCAATTTCTTCATAAAAAACTCCGTTTGAGATATTTTGATTGTATTATTGAGTAATTGTACCACACACCTGAAATACGCTCAAGAAATGGGGATTCCGCCGCAGGGTGACGTCAAAGTAAATTCTAAACCAGCTGCATTAATAAAATTTTACAATACAAAAAAATCTCAAATCTCAAGCACCAAATTATAAATAAATCTCAAATTTCAATATTCAATGACCAAAGCATGAGCCAAAATTAAAGCTCACGACAACGTAAAATCCGGTGAACTGGGGATGATGCCGTTGGGCGCAATAGCAGACGGATCCTTTGTTTGGATTTTTGAAATTGGATCATTGGGATTTGTCTGAGATTTGATATTTGATGCTTGGAATTTTCATGATTTTTGTTATGCAGGTAATTTTCGCAAAATTAGTTATTTATCTCCTTAAATGACGGAACCCTGGATTCCGCTGGAACGTTGGGCTTGCTTGCCCGCATTTGGCAATGCTGCTGCCGGATTTTTGCAATTCGGAACTTGACTTTTGCTATGAGAATAGTTATTTATGGATAATCATTATTGATAGTTTAAAAACCGATCTTGGTATAAAGGAATGAAAAAGCGGAACGAAAAGCCTGACATCGAACAACGACTGAACCAGATGCTCACAAAGCTGAGGGAACACGATTTTCGTCTTACACCTCAAAGACTGGCCGTCTTAAAAGTCCTGGCGGCCAGCGAGGGACATCCCACAGTGGAACGGATTTATGAAACGGTCAGAACTGAATTTCCAACCACCAGCATCGCCACGATTTACAAGACGGTCAACCTGCTTAAACAACTCGACGAGGTATTGGAACTCGGATTCCCGGATGGGAGCAACCGTTATGACGGCAAGAAGCCCTATCCGCACCCCCACGTAATATGCACAAAGTGCAGTAAGATCATCGATCCGAACTTGGGTAGTCTGAAAGATCTGACAAAAGAAGTTATCGAGGAAACCGGTTTTCAAATTCTAAACCATCGGGTTGATTTTTTCGGCACCTGTCGTGACTGCCAGTCGCGCAAGGCATAAATTTTTTTGCTTAATTTCGATAATTATTATTATTTAGTATTAATTATTTTTGTGGGTTTCAGCCCTTTTAGCCAGGCGCGACTCAGCAGCAATCCGGAGTCAGATGATTTTTAAATCAAGCCGCGAAAGGAAGCTGCCAGGAATAAAACCAATCGATTAAATCCATCGGCTGGCTTTCCCATTACTACTAAAATCCATCGACGCGTCCGATAAGACCAATTAACCAAATGGGCACCGCAACCCTATATTCATGACAGCACGGTGCCCAAGTTCAGATAACGAAAGGAGCAAAGACATGACTGACGAAAGCAAGTGCCCGGTAACGGGCAATGTAAAAAATCCCATTGCCGGTAGCGGCACCTCAAACCGGGACTGGTGGCCGAACCAGTTGAACCTTAGAATTCTTCATCAGCATTCTTCCAAGTCCGATCCGATGGACGAGAAGTTCAACTACGCCGAAGAATTCAAGAAACTCGACCTGGCGGCCCTGAAGGAGGACCTATATGCGTTAATGACCGACTCCCAGGACTGGTGGCCGGCCGATTACGGCCACTACGGGGGCCTCTTCATCCGCATGGCGTGGCACAGCGCAGGCACCTACCGCATCGGCGACGGCCGCGGGGGTGGGGGTTCCGGCAGCCAACGTTTTGCCCCCCTCAACAGCTGGCCCGACAACGTGAACCTCGACAAGGCGCGCCGTCTGCTCTGGCCGATCAAACAGAAATACGGAAGAAAAATCTCCTGGGCCGATCTTCTGATCCTCGCCGGCAACTGCGCCTTGGAGTCAATGGGGTTCAAGACCTTCGGCTTCGGCGGCGGGCGCGAGGACATCTGGGAGCCGGAAGAGGACATCTACTGGGGAGCCGAAGAAGAATGGCTGGCAACGAGTGACAAGCCCAATAGCCGTTACAGCGGCGACCGGGATCTGGAAAACCCCCTGGCGGCCGTGCAGATGGGCCTGATCTACGTCAACCCCGAAGGCCCGGACGGAAACCCGGACCCGGTCGCCTCAGGCCGTGACGTCCGCGAAACTTTCGCCCGTATGGCGATGAACGACGAAGAGACCGTCGCACTTGTCGCCGGCGGGCATACTTTCGGTAAATGTCATGGGGCGGGTGATGCGGCGCTTGTCGGTCCGGAGCCTGAGGCTGCCGGCATCGAGGAACAGGGGCTCGGATGGAAGAGCAGCTTTGGCAGCGGCAAAGGCGGCGATACGATCAGCAGTGGCATCGAGGGCGCCTGGAAGCCGAACCCCACCAAATGGGACATGGGTTATTTGAACGTGCTGTTCAAATACGAGTGGGAACTGGTTAAGAGCCCGGCCGGCGCGAATCAGTGGCTGGCCAAGGACGTGGCCGAAGAGGACATGGTGGTTGACGCGCACGACCCGTCGAAAAAGCACCGGCCGATGATGACCACGGCGGACCTCTCGCTGCGCTTCGACCCAATCTACGAGCCGATCGCGCGGCGCTTCCAAAAGAACCCCGAGGAATTCGCGGATGCCTTCGCCCGGGCGTGGTTCAAGCTGACCCACCGCGACATGGGCCCGCGCTCGCGCTATCTCGGCGCGGAAGTCCCGCAAGAAGAATTGATTTGGCAGGACCCGGTGCCCGCCGTCGATCATGAGTTGATCGACGATCAGGACATCGCCGGCCTCAAGAGCAAGATAGTCGCTTCCGGCCTTTCTGTCTCGCAGCTGGTCGCGACCGCCTGGGCGTCGGCCTCCACGTTCCGCGGCTCCGACAAGCGCGGCGGGGCCAACGGGGCGCGCATCCGTCTTGCGCCGCAAAAGGATTGGGAGGTCAACCAGCCGGAACAACTTGCGACTGTGCTGCAGACCCTTGAGGGAATCCAAAAGGAATTCAACAGCTCGCAGTCAAGCGGAAAGAAGGTATCCCTGGCCGACTTGATTGTCCTGGGCGGCTGCGCCGGTGTCGAGCAGGCTGCGAAAAATGCCGGTCACGACGTAACCGTACCTTTTGCGCCGGGACGCACGGATGCAACCGATGCGCAGACAGACATGGGGTCATTCGCCGTACTCGAACCAGCGGCCGATGGGTTCCGCAACTACCAAAAGAAAAAATACTCCGTATCGGCCGAGGAACTGCTGCTTGACCGCGCGCAACTGCTGACGCTCACCGCACCTGAGATGACGGTCCTTGTCGGCGGCATGCGCGCGATGAAAGCCAACTTCGGACAGTCACAGCACGGTGTCTTCACCAAAAAGCCGGAGGCGCTCACCAATGACTTCTTCGTGAATCTGCTGGATATGGGTACGACCTGGCAGGCAACCGCGGAAGACGAAGACGTGTTCGAGGGACGTGACCGGGCAACGGGCGAACTCAAGTGGACGGGCACCCGTGTCGACCTCATCTTCGGTTCGAACTCCCAGCTGCGGGCCTTGGCGGAAGTTTATGGATGTGCGGACTCCCAGCAGCAGTTTGTCCAGGATTTTGTGGCGGCATGGGATAAGGTAATGAACCTTGACCGTTTCGACCTCGCATGATGGCAACACATAGGTCATCGAGGGCTTCTGAAGCGTATTCCTGCACTGCCCATCTGATGATCAGACAGTGACAGCCACCGCGAAATGAAAGATGTTTTGAGCGCTCACGGAGGTCGCTGGCAACACATGAAAGCGGCGTTTCAATATACGTTGAAACGCCGCGCTTTCTTTAGCTCGTTCTTTGATTCGTCCTCGTGCTCGTGCTCGTCCTCGACGCCGTTGCCCTACTTTCGATTTCGAGGACGAGTACGAGTACGACGACGAGGACGATTGGAACACCTTTGGAAATTGCGACACAGGGATAAAGTTTCATACAAGCGCTGGCTCCGGCCAGAGAACAGCCGGTCTGATCGGAAAAGAAACTGATGAACGTCGAACATTCAACATCCAACATCGAACATCGAATAATGTATTCTGTCCATTTAAAAAAGACTGAGCGACGTGTGGGGTCGTAGCTCAGAGAGCGAAGCCCCAAGCGATCCCACCATTCGTCAATCGTCATTCGACATTCGTCATTCACCGAAACTTCACACGAGCGCTGCAGGGCGGCACGGGTCTGTCATCTGTCCTCTGTCCTCTGTCCTCTGTCTTCCGACATCTAACGACAACCCGCTGATCTATGAGCTATGAGCGTCTTTCTCACCTTCTCACCCTCTCAACTTCTCAACTTCTTTCTTTTTGCCTCTGCCATCTGCGCGCCGCGGCGTAGCTCGGAGAGCGAAGACGGGTCCTCTTTTCCCTGACACCCGAAACCTCTTTTGAAACTACATTTCAAATACTGGAGTTAATTCCATCTTGGGCTAAGTTGCAATTGTAGGTTGGGTTAAGCCAACTCCAAGCATTGTTGGGTTTCGTTACACTCAACCCAACCTACAATTTTGCGGTGCCATCACGAAATGCGAAACCCAACATCAGTGGTAGACAACAACCGCGACGGCTTATTGTCCGCCGAGGAAAAGATAGAGATTCGCAATATGTCAGTGGACAGCCTGTCCCAATATCATTATTTCACCGCCGCCCGTATCAACAGCAAGGGCTATCCGGTTCAAGTGATAAAGGATTTCGCGGCCGAATTGAAAGATGGAAAGTAGATCTATAATTTTTTTGTTCCCTGTCGGGTGGAGGCTAAACCGGGGCAGATCAATGAGGTCAAAGCAGCCGTTTATGACGAAACTTTTTATGCGGCGGTTGTCTATGTGGAAAAAGGAACCACCGGTATCGATCCGACGAAGGATAAGCTTTTTGCAAACCGGCAGGCGCCGGCCCGGCCTGAGGATTTCAAGCGCTTTTCAAAAGCAGTCGGGTTGGGCAAATACAAAGGTAGGGCTCGAGTTCGGGGAGACATCGAGAACTTTAAAATTACATCGAAGGTAAGAGACGATCCGGCCATGGCCTATTTCTATGAACAAATAACCCCCCAGGCGTTCGTCCTGCAGTTTGAATTGCAATGATTCACTTCCGAATTATGCTCGTCGCGGCAAGCCTTATCGCATTTTCAGCCGGCCTTTTAGTGGGCGTACCCGCAACATCAGCCGCCCAGAATCCGTTTATATCGTCAGAAAAAAGTGATGCCCCGCCCAAAAGAAATCCAATTATGGCTGAAAGGCAACAGCCTGATGATCAGCATAGGGAACCATTCTAATGTTGAAATATCTGCTGGATACCAACATTGTCATCTACACAATGAAAAACCGACCGCAGCAGGTCAGAAGATATTTCAAAGCCCAGCAGGGACGGATAGGCATTTCATCTGTGACTCTAGGCGAGTTGGTTTTTGGTGCGGAACATTCGCAGCAGGTGGAGCGAAACCTGGCAGACATTGAAGCTCTGACCGCCCGGCTTGAAGTTCTGCCTTTTGATGAGGCGGCCGCATATCAGGTTGGGCAAATTCGGGCCGAACTCTATCGAATGGGCCGCCCCATGGGAGCTTACGACATGATGACCGCCGGTCACGCAAGGGCATGCGCTTTGAAGCTGGTTACGAATAACGTCAAGGCGTTCAAGCGGGTTCAGGGATTAATCACAGAAAACTGGTTGGACTAGGTGACAGCAATCCGCAGATTACGCAGATTACACAGATTAAACAAACATTATTCAACAGATTACACATATTACATCCGCAGATTACGCAGATTTTCGCAGATTATTTGATTATCAATAGTTATAGACCAAACGTTTGTACTCGAGGGATTTGCATCCAAAATTGATGAGAAGGCCGACTTTCATGTCGGTGGCTTTGAGATAATTGATGACTTGGGCTTCTTCGAGGAAATCGCAGCCGAGTTCCTTGTGCACTTCCATGGCTGCACCAATAATTCTATAAGTTTTTTGATCACGCATCCTCCCTCCTTTCATGAATGAGATCCGGGTCAAGAATCAATTGGTCAACCTATCAAAAAATCAAAACTTCAATCAATACTCAATCCACGAAAATCTGCGTAATCTACCTCTAATCTGCCTCTAATCTGCGTAATCTGCCTCTAATCTGCGTAATCTGCGTAATCTGCCTCTAATCTGCGTAATCTGCGTAATCTGCGTAATCTGCGGATGTAATATGTGAAATCTGTGGATCAATAAAGGGCCGACAGCCATAGGCGGAAGGTTAACGGCATCACTCTTGTTCTTTGATTCGCCAAATGAAAAAAAGTAAAACTATAGCAATCAGGACCAACAATAGCTGAATCTGAATCTTGTCATCAAATATGGCTATAGATATTGAAAAAGTAATAATAACCAAAAATAAAGCCTTGAATTTGGTTTTCCGTGACAGCGTTTTTTTTTCCTCCCATTGTCTTAGGGTTGGACCAAACCAACCATTGTTCAGCAACATTTGACGAAATCTAGGTGAGCTTTTAGAAAAGAGTGCTAAAGCGACAATCAGGAATGGTGTGGTAGGAAGGATCGGCAGCATTGCACCAATAACCCCTAATACGATAAAAAGCCAACCCAAAATAACCAGCAAATTATTTAGTAAAATTTTTTTCATACCGAAAAACATTTTAATCTTGCCGCAGGCCGATTGATTACTGCTGCTTATGCGCAACATCCAGGCCAATTTCACCCATGGGGGCCTCAATGGTGCGAGACCGAACCGACCGGAATCCGCATCGGAGCATGGCATCGGCGAATTCTCCCTAGTTGCATAGGGTGATTGAATGACAACGCCGGCAAGAAATTGACCGGCTCAGGATCCTGGCACAATTGCAGTTGCCAGAGGTTGGCCCACTTTGACAAGCGTCTCCCTGCCCCCGGCGCTGTTCGCCACCAGGTCTTCGCAAAAGCGGATTCGGCCGGGCTCGAATATCAGAACGACGCTGGAGCCACCGAACTTGAAATAGCCTTTCTCATCCATCTTTTCGACGTGTCCCGAACAACGCGTGTTCACGATGCCGCCCACCCCAAACGCCCCGACCTCCATAAAACACAGGGTCCCGGCATGCTCGGTGTCGATGAGTGTATAGCTTCGCTTGTTGTCGCCGAATACATCCGGGCCGCTTGCCAGTGCGATGGGGTTGACCGAATGCAACGCGCCGGCAATACTCCGGTATTCGATAATGTCGCCCGCACAGGGAAAATGGTAGCGGTGGTAATCCGCCGGACAAAGACGCACGACGGCCAGCGCCCCGTTGGAAAAGCGATCGGCATGGCCCGGAAGCATCTTGCGGATGTCGCTAGGATGGCCCTTCACCGGCGCAAAGGTATCTTCATCGAGGGCGGGAAACACCAGAACACGACCATCAGCCGGAGACACAATCAATTCGGGATCCAGACTGAAAGGGCGCACGTCTGGTTTCAGTTTGCGGGCAAAGAACTCGTTGAATGATCGGTAGCTCTCCTTGGGCTGAGCGAATTCGTCGACATCTATGGCGAGTTCCTCGATCACCGCGTTAATTTTTCCTCTGGAGAAAGAGGAATCGTACCACTTACCCGTCAGTTTGCTGATAAATGGTGAACGAAAAAGGAGGCGTTCCAGGAATCTCGATTTTGAGTCCTGGTACGCCCAGCGAATCCATTTCTCTCCCAGGATCGTTTCTTCAAACGGTTCACCCGTCTCACGGTCAATTACGATGATCGGCGCCTTGTCAGCCATAAGCCAGCCTCATAAGGGTTTCTCCCTGTGCCGCCGAAATACATCCCGGCTTGAAGTCAATCACTGCCTGCAGATGCCGCGGCAATCATCGGTGGCCGGGATCTCCCTATGGATTTCAGTATCGGTGCGCCTACGCACCAATTCATGGACAATACCACAATAGAGAACGCGATTTCAATGTTTCCGCGGCACTTCATTCTAATATTGATGCCTGCAAAATATTGGCAACACCTTCTTTTTCTCAATGGCAGGCAGTTTTATTGATAGGATGAATTAGCAACCTTGACAGTCTCGTAAAAAGTCGAAAAACGACCTGTTTACGAGAGTGTTTAGTATTTGGTGTTTAGTGGTATAACATCTTGATATGAAATGCGAAGTGTTTTATCAAATACCAAACACGAAACACGAAACACATGACGAATTCGACTTTTTACGAATTCATCAACCTTGAAAAGCCGGAAAGCATCTGATAGTCCATATTTAATTTCACAAAAACCGGAAAAATAAGTAGGAATATTGCTGATATGACAAAAAATACCGTTACCGTTGAAAAAGCCGATCGAATTGCGACGGTTCGATTCGACCGTGGGGACAAGGCCAATTCTATGTCTTTGGCCATCATGCGGGAGCTCACCGAAGTTGCATATGAGCTGGCTGCGGTCCATGACCTCTGTGCCGTGGTGCTGACCGGTCGGGTGGATAATTTTAGCCTGGGCATCGATCTCAAGGACGAGGCGTTGGCCAAAATCTCCACTGCCGGACTGGCTGAGCGCCGTGTCTTGCTCAAATCCGGACCGCGCATGTGCAGGGCATGGGAGGAATTGGAGCCTCTGACCATCGTCGCCATCGAGGGTTGGTGCGTTGGAGGTGGGTTGGCTCTGGCTGTATCCTGTGACCTGCGGGTCATGGGGGCGGGCGGTCACCTTTATGTTCCCGAGGTTGAGCGAGGTTTTAACATGAGCTGGGGCGCGGTGCCGCGGATGACCAATCTCGTAGGGCCGGCCAAGGCCAAACGCGTCATAGTACTGGCCGAAAAGCTCAACGCCGCCCGTGCGGTGGATTGGGGGTTGGCAGACGAGGCGGTACCCGACGGCCAGACACTGGAAAACGCCCTGGAAATAGCACGCCGGGCTGCTTCACTGCCGCCCAACGGTGTTCGGTTGTGCAAGACGGCGATCAACGCCTACGCCAACGCCCTCAACCAAACTGCCAGCCACGCTGACATGGACCAGTTTGCCCTGACTCAAACATCTGAGGACTGTGCAGAGGGGGTAATGTCCTTCATAGAAAAAAGAGACCCCGTATTCACCGGTCGATAAACGGGATCGGCATATCAAGGTCTACAGCCCAAAATGGTTCCTCCCCCAGTCACGCATCATCATCATGACATCCCTTAAGCTTTCACCAACATCGGTAAGCGAATATTCAACTTTTGGCGGCACTTCCGCGTAAACCTTACGGTGGACAATCCCATCTGTTTCCAGTTCGCGGAGCTGTTTTGTCAACATGCGTTGGGTTATGCCCGGCATCACCCTTTTCAGCTCACCAAAGCGGTAGGTCCTCTCCAGCAGATGATAGAGGATGACTCCTTTCCATTTCCCACCGATAAGTTCCAGAGTCGCCTCAACCGGACACCCGTTGTTACATTTATATGTGCTGTGACGCATTGATTTTCCTCATTAGTATACTTTTTGTTACTACGGCATTTATTGGTGCCTACTTGATTGGTGTGTATGTACGAACTATTATACCCACACAGTAACTGAGGTCAATAAAAAGAAAAGGAGCCTCATTATGCAAAAAACTATTCTCATCACCGGAGCGACAGATGGTATCGGTTTGGAAACTTCCAAAGCGCTTGTCGGCTTGGGGCACAAGCTTTTGCTCCACGGACGTAATCCTGCAAAACTGGAAGCCGTGTCCAAAGATTTATCCTTGCTTACAGCCGGTGGCGACAACGAATATTATGTCGCGGATTTGTCAGACATGACCGAAATAGAGACACTGGCCAAAGCGGTTGCGGAAAAGCACGCGGCGCTGGATGTACTGATCAACAATGCCGGGGTTTTCCGCGCTCCGGAACCGGTGCTCGAAAATGGTCTGGATGTCCGGTTCGCAGTCAATACGATTGCGCCGTATCTGTTAACCCAGCGACTGCTTCCATTGCTGGGAACTTCAGGGCGCGTGGTCAATATCTCATCCGCCGCCCAGTCGCCGGTCGATCCGGAGGCTCTGTCCGGGCAACGAGAACTCGGCGAAATGGCCGCCTATGCCCAGAGCAAGCTGGCGCTGACCATGTGGTCGTTTGAACTGGCGCGCAAGCTTGGGAAAAAAGGTCCGGCCATCATTGCGGTGAATCCCGGATCGATGCTCGGCAGCAAAATGGTGAAAGTGGCCTATGGAGTGGCCGGCGGCGATCTCCGCATCGGTGCGGACATTCTTTGCCGCGCAGCCCTGATGGATGAATTCGCAGCGGCTTCCGGCCAATATTTTGACAATGACACCGGTCAGTTTGCCTCGCCCCATCCCGATGCGCTCAATCCACAAAAATGTGAAGCAATTGTGCGCGTTATCGAGGGGATTTTGGCAGAAATAGTACGATAACAAAATTAGCTCATATGTAAAAGACATCCACTTTTTCTGCTTGAATCTTGTGTTGGTGGCGTAGGGTGGGCTGTGCCCACCATCGAACTTTATATCCAGCGCTATTTGGTGGGCACAGCCCACCCTACAATAGGGAATTTTCACTGCTTTTTTCTGACAACATGTTGTAAGAAAGTGAAGGTTTCCCCGCTTACGCTTCGCTTCAGACGGGATCGTAGACAGGTGTCAGTGTTCAGGTGTCAGGATTTCGCACCACGGTTTCTTGACACCCGAAACCTTGTATGAAAGTCGATGGGCTTTACCGACAAAGTAGTGGCGGGGTTTACAGCCTGTCCAACAACCTCTAATATTCCTTTTACTACTACCATATGTTGTGGTAGTAAATTAGAAATTAGCTATATATAGTATGTTGACTCAGCTTGTTGGAGGTTATTGGACAGCCTGTTTATCCCCGCCCAACGGCGGATTCCGCCGTTGTCCAGCAACGAATCGACTAAGAGAGTTTATCAGTGGTAGTCGCAAAGCTCTTGGCGGGGATAAACCCCGCCACTACATTGGTAGCCCTGAAGAACAGGTTAAAACAAATTGGGCTTTAGGGCATCTATTCAATTTTCAATCTTCAATTCCGGCTTGGCCGGATTCGGAAATAGATATGTATTACGAAGGAAAAATTTACCGGAACAAGCCGAGAAGGGAATGGCCAAGGCCAAAGCCGCAGGCATCGACGTTCTTGTATCCATCATCTTTGGAATCGGCGGCAAGGAACGTTCCCGGGAGCATATTGTTGAAACCACAAGGCTGCTCAACATCATGAAGCCTGAACAAATCGCTCCCATGGCCTTGGCGATCCAGCCGGGCACCGAACTGGCGAAACAGGTTGAAACGGGAGAATTCATCCAGGCAACCCCGTTGCAGATCCTTGAGGAGGAAAAGTATCTCCTGGAAAACCTGGCGGGTTTTGAGACGATATACTGGGGGGATCACGGAAATAATATTGTCTCTTCCAGGGGCATGCTACCGGAATCCCAAGAGCAGTTTCTGAGAAAAATTGACCATGCAATTGCCAGCCACCCGGTTACGAAACAGGAAGTACTCGTGACATCACCATGGTAGCAGTGATGTGGGATCAATCTTCGGGCCCACTTCCCCATTGCCAGCAGATATTACCCTAACAATGCATTAATTCTTGTCATCTAGCCTGACCGATGTACTTGAGACCGTTGCTAATTACGAGCAGATGCTGGATGCTGGATACTTGATGCTGGATGACGAAGAAAGCACGATCGGAGAATTCCACCAGCATCCAGTATCCAGCCTGCCGGGTCGTAGCTCTGAAAGAGCGAAGACCGGAAACCAGAATCGAGGATCAGTCAATACTGGCGCCGGTTTTCGTTGCAGCGGCTAAAATTGATTTCAAAATTTTATGCAACCATAGAGATTGGTGTGATTCTTCAATCGCGTGCTAGAGCCAGCGTACGCTGTTGGATCGACAGGTCGGGCAAGTGCGTTCCTGGTGAATACTGAAAATGCCGCTCCAACTATGCCCGCAGCGCATGCATGAAAATTCGGCTTGCTGATTTTCGTCGGCCGGCTTGGGGTTGCGTGGTCGGGGCACGCGGGCCTTCACCAGAGCGGTGCGGGTTAACTCCAATTCATCGGCGGTTACGGTTCGGCGCTTTTTCTCCGTTTCATGCATGATGGTTTGCCAACGCCCACCCTCGGCCGCGGAACACCACTCCAGCAGCAGCCGATCGGCCCGGATGCCGGCCTTTGCCAGACCGCTCCACAACCCATCGACCCGCCGCACGGTGCTGCGGTTTGCGTCAAGGTAGTGGCAGTCCACGTAGTGGCAGCCGGACACCAGGACCACCGGCGCACCTTTTTGAAACGCGTACCACACAAATTCCGGATTCACACGGCCCGAGCACATGGTCCGGATGATGCGGGCATTGGGCGGATAGTCCATGCGGCTGACGCCCGCCGTGTCGGCGCCGGCGTAAGAACACCAATTGCAGGCAAAGGTGACAATTTTATTGGGGGCATCCGCTTCCAGGATCGCGTCGATCTGGGCATAGATCGCCTGGTCCGAGAAATGACGCATTTGGATGGCGCCGAATCTGCATTCAGCCGCGCAGGTGCCGCACCCGGCACAGGCCGCACTGATCACCTGGGGAACCTGTTTCTTTTGCCAGGTAATCGCACCAAAGGGGCATACCTGAGCGCATTGTCCGCATTTTGTGCAAGCTTCCTCATACACTGCTGCGGTAATGGCTTCCACCGCAAACCGGCCCTTGCCCAGAAGGATGGATGCATGTGAACTGGCGGCACTGGCCTGGGTAACGCTTTCGCGGACATCTTTGGGGCTCTCTGCCGCACCGGCTATAAAAACGCCTTTTGTCGGTGTATCTACCGGCCGCAGTTTCGCATGAGCTTCTTTCAGAAAGCCGCTTGGTGATTTGGCGATGCTGGTCATCTGTCGGACAACTTCGGTATCGACAGCCGGAGCCGCGCCGACCGCCAACACCAGCATGTCGAATTCATGGTTCTCCAGACGTTTTTCGATGGTATTTTCAACCGTCACCCGCAAATTACCGGTCCGGGGATCCTCGAGCACCTCCCCGGGCAGGCCCCTTACATAACGCACTCCATGGCCTCTGGTTCGCATCAGAAGCTCTTCAAAACCTTTGCCATAAGCGCGCAGGTCGATATAAAAAACGGTCACTTTCGTGCCGGGGTAATTGTCCATCAGGTACTGGGCGCTCTTGATGGTGTTCATGCAGCAAATCGTGGAGCAATAGGGATTGCCGCGCTTATGGTCCTGGGTGCGAGACCCTACGCATTGAACAAACCCGATGCGCTGAGGCCTTTTCAAATCGCCGGGCCGGCCCAGATGGCCCTCCAATGGCCCGCCGGTGGAGATCAGGCGCTCAAACTCGATGCTGGTGACCACATTCTCATAACGCGTATACCCGTATTCGTCCAGGGCGGTCGGGTCATACACGTCCATACCGGTGGCAACGACAATCGCCCCAACCTCAACCTCGCGCAGTTCGTCTTCCTGGTCAAAGTTAATGCTTTTTTTCTCGCAGACTTCCAGACACTTGCCGCAGGCGATGGGATTGTCACCCAAACAGTCCTCTGCGGATATGATATACGCCGAGGGCACGGCCTGGGGAAAAGGAATGTAGATCGCCTTGCGGCTGCTCAGGCCCATTTGAAATTCATCGGGTACGACCACCGGGCAGACGGTGGTGCATTCGCCGCAGGTAACGCAAGCCTCCTCATCGACATAACGGGCTTTTTTGCGAATATGGGCTTTGAAATTGCCGACATATCCGGATATGTCTTCCAATTCCGAGTAGGTCAGAAGTTCAATGTTGGGATGTCGACCGACATCCATCATTTTGGGGCCCAGAATTCAGATGCTGCACTCGATATCCGGGTAAACTTTGTCAAGGTGGGCCATAATCCCGCCGATAGACGGCCTTTTTTCGACCAGATAAACCGGATGGCCCGCCTCGGCCAAATCCAAGGCCGCCTGCATACCGGCCACGCCGCCGCCGATAACCAGGGCCGCGTCCGTGACCGAAATTTGCTCCTCTTCCTGGGGATAAAGCCACCTCGCCCGGGCTATCGCCACTTTGACAATGTCTCTGGCTTTGTCCGTGGCTGCTTCCCGGTCCCGGGTGACCCAGGTGCAGTGTTCACGGATGTTGGCCATTTCCAGCAGATACGGATTGAGTCCCGCACGCTGGATGCACTGCCGAAAGATCGGTTCATACGAAGAAGGCGAACATGATGCAACCACAACGCGGTTCAACCGGTTTTCGAAAATGCTGCGCTGGATCTCTTGCTGACCCGGGTCCGAGCAGGTATACTTGTTGCGAACCGATACCACGACATCCGGCAGGGACTCAGAGAACGCGCGGATGGTCTCGGTGTCGGCGAATCCGGCAATATTGGAACCGCAATCGCACACAAAAACCCCGATACGCAAATCTTCTTTAGCCAACGTGATTCTCCTCTGTTATTGGTTTGCTAAAAACACCGTCCGTTCGATAAAGCTTGATCGTGAAAGAAACTTCAAAAAACAAATTTTAGATTTTGGAATGCGGATTTTGGATTTAAGGTATCTCCGCATTTTGGATTTTGGATTGCGGATAGCGGATTTAAGGTATTCTGTCTATTTAAAACGACTGTGCGCCACGCGGCGCAAGCGCCTGCGCTGCGCGAGCGATTCCGCCATTCGTCAATCGACCTTCGTCATTTCAAGTAGTCTGACCTATGACCTCTGTTCTTTTTTTAGATCGCCAAAATCCGACAACCAATAACAAATAACTAATAACTAATAACAATTGCTTCCTCTGTCTCCTGACATCTGTTTCCTGCGTGCCGCGGCGTAGTTCGAAGAGCGAAGACGGGTTCTCTGCCCTCTACCCCACGCCCCAAGCTCCACGCCCCAAGCTCCACGCCCCAAGCCCCACGCTCATTGCCCTGCGCTCTCCGGGTTTGGATTCAAAAATCCGCATTCCGCATTCCAAAATCCGCAATCGAAAGCCTCTGCCATCTACCTTCCGACATCTAACGACAAACCGCTGAACCCTATCCTCTGATCTATGAGCTATGAGCGTCTTTCTCACCCTCTCACCCTCTCACCTTCTCACCCTCTCACCTTCTCAACTTCTTTCTTTTTGCCTCTGTCCCCTGACACCCGACACCCGAAACCCGACACCCGAAACCCGACACCCGAAACCCGAAACCCGAAACCCGAAACCCGACACCCGAAACCCGAAACCCGAAGCCCTTGAATCTCTAAAATACTCGTTATCATCCACAATATCCCGTCAATTTGTCACCCCTATGCGCATAAGGCGAGACTCAATCCCCCTGTTCCCGCTGCCATAGTTCAAAGTTGTGACCGTGGATCAATTCTGAATCTTTCCAATTTTTCCGATCGCGGATCGATTGTTCAACAGCGTCTTGAACCGATCGGCGGAACTCATCCGAATCAAATTGGGCTTTGCGGAAAAAATCAAAGGCTTGAAACTCTTTAAAGGCCTTGCGCTGGGTCTCCATGGTTCCGTATCCGGTGACCATGATCACCCGAGTAAAGGAAAGCCGTTTACGGATTTCAGCCAGCAACCGCATGCCGTCTTGGTTGTTTTCTTCCGTCTCGACCAGACGGATATCCAGGATGACCAGATCCAGATCTTTGTTTTCATTGATATAGGCCAAAGCGGCCTCCCGGTTGCCTGCCGCTTCGACCAAATGTCCCTCGCGTTCGATTAGACCGCTCAGCAGATCGCGCCAATCCGAATAGTCATCTACGATCAGCACCTTACCCCGCATTTTTGTCTCCCAGCTTGCTTTTGCTCAAATACTTCTTTACTTCGATGCAGTCTCGCGACGGATCAAATCGGGGACTGCCGGCCGGCAGCGGCAGGCAGGCGCAGGACAAAGGCCGCGCCTTTACCCGGTTCACTGTGACATCTAATGGATCCCCCCTGACGTTCGATAAATGTACGCAACCACCACAGTCCGAACCCAAGGCCATTTTCACTCTGTTGGAACATGTTCCACAAATGTTTCATCTGCTCCCTCGAAATACCCGGCCCCGTGTCTTTGATCTCAACAATGATCCAAGGACCGGCATCATCCGATTCTGACCATGTATTCACCTGCAGTTGCCGCTGATCACTGTTTTCCAGGGCTTTCGCCGCATTGGCGATTAACTCGAGAAAAATATCCAACAGCAGCAGGCTGCAGTTGACATGCGGCAAATCTTTTTCAAAGGTTTGGACCACCGCAATTCTATCCGGAAGATCGGAAGCTTCAAGAGCTTCTTCCAGCAGATGGTTTACATCCAGGCGCGCTGCGGGACCGGTATTCTTAAAGGGTTTAAATAGCGCATCACTGAGTTTGAGCACAAATTGCGCATTGCGCTCGATCCTCTCCAAATTGGCTTCAATCCAGGCGCGTTCGGAATCAGTCATCTCCAATTTTGCCAGCGAGCGTAAAGTCTCCCGGGCGCTGACCGGCACAATTCCGATCAAATTGTTAATCCGATGCGCCAGGGCGGTGGCGGCTTGACCCATCATTGCCCATTTTTCGGCGGCCAACCGCTTTTCCTGCTCGGCCAGAAGCCTTTGATGCTGGCTTGCGTTTTGGATCGCAATGACGGCTTCCTGCGCCAACGCCTCCAAAAGTTCGACATCTTGTTGATCGAAGGCAGCCACCCGAGAACTTTCCAGCAGCAAAACGCCCAGAAGCGAATCCGGTTGTGCCGGCTCCTCCAGACCATAATGCAGCGGCACCGAGACGCTCGACCGCATATCTTCAAACAGCACAATGTTCAGCGGATCATTGCGAACATCGGAACTCAAGTAAGGCCGCCGATGTTCCGCCACCCAGCGGGCGATGCCCTGCCCGATTCGGGGAGTATAGGCCAGTTTCTCGGGTGTCCAGCCATCGCCGTAGTGGGCTTTGAGAACCAGTTTTCCGGATTCCGGATCCAACTGCCGCAGTGACCCGTGCTCGGCGTTGACCAGCTCTGCGGCCTTTTCAAGAATCAGATTCAGAACGCGCTCCGATTCCAGGCTGGAGGTGAGCGCAACATCGATCGTATGCAGCGTTCGAAACTGGGCGGTCATCCGCGCCAGCCGCTCGTTTTGCTGGCCGACCGACGCCGTCATATCAGCCAGGGATTGAAGCAGAGCCATATCGCGTTTCCGAAACGTGCGCTCGACATTCCCATCAAAAACGATGAGAATCCCGTGTACTGCATCCTGCCAAATCAATGGCGCCGCCAGAGATACGGAAAAATCGGAACCGGTTTCGGCCATGGCTTCCCCGGCGTTCATCACCCGCTCCGGCAGCCCCTCATCCCAGGGTATGTGCTGCAGGTTATGGCTGGCGACCTGTGATAGCCGCTCCTGCTCCGGATCCCAGAGGTAAAAACAGCTTCCGTCAGCCCGGCACTGGTAAGTTGCCTGACGGACGACGCTTTGCAGGAAATCCGGATCAAGAATTCCAGCCACGGTAGATGGGGTTGTCACAACACCTGTCCTTCCGATGCAAAATCACTTTTTATCCGATGTCGGAAACATCTTAGTACCGGAGTAATGGAGTAAAGGAGTAATGGAGTGATGGAGTGATGGGCAAAAATCGGGATCAGGGATAAATTGCGTGCTATAGAGCACATCGCGATATGGAGGGTCGCACGGTGAAAGTGATCTAATAGAACCAATTTCAGATTAGTGTGCGTGTCATTCTAAAGACCTTCATATGCGCGCAAATTATTTATTCATTACTCCAATACTCCAACACACCATTACTCCAGAACTCCAACACTCCAATACTCCAATCTTCCATTATTCCGCAATCCGCAGTCCCAAATCCGCAATCGGAATACTCCAACACTCCCATTGTCGCCCGGAAACCATCAAACCGCTTCCGTGTCCGACCTCTCCAATCGATCCGCCAGAACTGTCGTGAGGTCGCGAACCGCAATGTCGATTTCATTTTTCAGGGCCGGATCCTGCTGGGCACATCTGAAATGGATCTGGCATTTGATGCAGGTGGTGATCAACAGATTCGCACCCGTGGCCTTGACCTCCCGGAGTCGCTGCACTTGAATATTTTTACTCACCTTGCCACAGGAGGTCCATCCGGTCGCCCCGCAGCAAATGCCGGCGCGGCATGTGTGTTCCATTTCGACCAGATCCAGACCGGCGGCCGCAATTAATGCACGCGGATCCTCGTAAACACCCAGATGACGGCTCAGGCGGCAGGCATCCTGGTAGGTCGCGGTGTCCGCGATATCGGGCAAGTCCAAGTTTAATTGGGAATCAAGCATCAGTTGATGAATCAACTGACTTAGATGCATCACCTCCAGGCCATGATCACCCACCAGTTTGGGGTAATCCAGGCCGAGGGTCCGGACACACTCGGGGCAGGTCGATACGATTCGCTTGACTCCGGTGACTTTGATGCGCTCCAGGTTCAGACGCGCCAGAGCGCGAAATCCCTCCAGGTCGCCTTCCCAGATTTGATCGTGCCCACAACAGCGCTCATCCGGCAATATCTTTGGTTCAATCCCGCAAGCGTTTAAAACCCTGACCGCCGCCCTGGCGATCTCCACACCCTCGATGCCCAAATCCCGGAACAGGATATCGTAGTACGGCAAGCAGCCCGTAAAGTACAAGGTATCCGAATCATCAGATATTTTTAACTCGGGGGTCAGCCATTCGAGCCGTCTCTGTTCCAGGTCGGGGTCCATCATCATCCGGGCCCAGGTTTGGATGGTTTCACCGTGGGTGCAGCTCCCCGAACGACCGTCGCTTCTAGCCAGCTCACGGGCATCTCGCACAAACTCGGAAAAAAGCACGTCCGACGGGCACAGTTCGCTGCATCGCTTGCAGGTCAGACAGGTCCAGAACAAAGGATCATCGAAAACATCGGCGGCATTGCCGTTGAGGGCTTTTTCAACCAGCAGCCGCGGTGTCGTGTAGACCCGGTTTTCCCATGGCGTAATCGGGCACACCGCACTGCACTTGCCGCACTCGACACAATACCAGGCGCGGTTTTGCTCAATGATATCACGGATAGGATTTGCCATAATCCTCCAATTCAAGAGGTGGATCAGAAGATGTTCTACCGCAGTGGTGAAATTCAACTGGCGTTAAAAAAAATACGAAATACGAATCTCGAAATCCGAAACAAAATATAAAATCGAATGTCCAAATGTTCAAAACGGTCAAAACAAAACGAACAAAGCAGTGCCTAAAATTGATCAACGCGCTTACCGCTATATTGCCTATTGGATCGGAATTTGTTTTTGTCATTGGTATTTATGTCATTCGAATTTGTTTCGGATTTCGAGATTCGGATTTCGGATTTATCAATTTGCGTCAATGGCATTGCCAACTACCAGGGTGTCGCTGAGGCCTCCCGATCAGCGCAAGGAGCGATCACTAACACCCAGCTCGTCCACAAAGGACCGTACTTTTTCGACCCAGGTTTCAGCGTGGCCGACGTCCACCCGATCCATCTGCAGGCAGTTGTCGGAATACCCCAACACGTGGATCAGGTCGCCGGCAAGGGCAAACGTTTCCTCGGCGCTGCGATTGCCAAAGTCATAATGGCATTCTCCGGGTGGACAACCGAGCAGCAAAACGCCGGATGCGCCCTGCTCAAAGGCCTTCAGGATGATTCCCGGGCCCAGGCGTCCCAGACACATCACTTTTAAAGGGTAAACCGCGGCCGAATAAGCCTGATGGTTCACACCGGCCGATTCAAGCCCGTAGTAGGCGTTCCAATTGCAGGTAAATACCAATATCTTATTTGTTTTCATCGATCATTGCTTCTTCAGTCAAAATCGCTGCGATCATTACAGCCAGTTGTTGGTCGCTGGCGTAGCCGGCGGTAATCGCACCTGAAGGACATTGCGCGGCACAGGTACCGCACCCGGCGCAGACGCCGGGATCCACCCAGGCGCTGCGATCATCTGCCGGGCCCACAATGTGCGGCGCGCCGAATTCACAGGTCTCGACGCAGCTCTGACAGGCCCGGCACAAATGGGCGTCGACCACCGCGGCATGGGGTTTTACCTGGCTGCTGCAGCGGCCCAGCCACGCGGCTGCCCGGGCGGCCGCAGCCGCCCCGGTCAGCGCATCGTCGGCACCGGGATCACAATAGAAAACTCCCGGCAGATGGGTTTCCAGTCCGCCCCAGGTAGAGTGAAGTCGAGGTTGATGCGATTCGCTGCCAAAGGCGTTGACTAACGCCTCAGCCTCTGACGGTTCCCGGGGGGTCAGCACCATGGCGGCCGCGGTTTGGGTATGTCCATTTTGCCGAACGGCATAGCAGCCGTTTTCCCTTCGGATCCGAGATGGGTGTGCATTCGTCTGGCGGACCGTGATATGTCGCATCTGGAGGTGGTCCCGGCAGACTTCGGCCGCCTGACCGCCGCCCAGTATCAATACGGATCGCTCGACCGGCGGTGATTCCGGAAATTTTGATGGCGCATTTTGAATTTTGGCAACCGTCGCTGCAATCAGATCGAAGGCCTTGGCGGTGGCCGCCGGGGGATCGTCCCGGTGAACCCAGGCGCACTGTTCCCGAATGTTGACGAACTCGACCATGACGGGACCATCAGGTCTCCCTGTATCAGCCTGGACCGGTGACGGCATCGGCGGCAACAGGTCAAACAAACCGAAGTTTTGCTTGCAGCGCAAGCGCTGGAAGGTGCAGCTGTAGCAAACCTGATCTAGCGAACAACAGGCGCAGGCCGCCAGTACGACCGAATTCAAATCGAGACATGACACCATTTCGCTGATGATGTTGCCGGCCTCATGGGTGCAGGAAAACGGCAAAATCTCGGCGCAAACGACATCCGTCAACGTGGCCGCGTGTCGGCGCACCGCATCGACATCGACCGTGGAGGCAATCGCGTCGCCGCAGCGGCAAATCAGTATTCCGGTTCGATGGCGTCCGCTGATAAATCCTGCCGCGGGATTGAGGGGCTGAGGTTGCGAAACCATGCGCCCTTCGGAAACCGCCCGGGCCGCAGTTGCCGAACCTGACAGCAGATCTTGCGGCGGGACACGGTAAATGCCCCGGCCGGCGGTCACCGGCAGATCTTCAAACCGCTGCGGCGCACCGGCATAAATGATGGCGCCGACATCCAACGCAACAGCCGTCGGGTGCTGATGGTGTAGGACGGCCTGCGGTTTGCAGGCCTCGACGCAGGCCATGCATTCGCTGCAGGGGCCGCACGCCAGGCAGCGTCGTGCCTCCGCGACGGCCTGTTCGGCTGAATACCCGAATTCCACTTCGGCAAAACTTTGCAGCCGCAGATCCAACGGCAGTTCCGGCATCGGCACCCGCGGTTTGGGTAGCTGTTCGTCTTCGGTCAGCGGCCGCTGCGCTATCGGCAATCGCTGGTCAACCTCACTTGCGGGTTCCAGGCGGCCGTTTATTGGGATGTTGTCGACCGCAGCAGACTTCAGCGCAACACCGGCGCCGGCGCCGACCCGGTCCGTCTTTAGGTCATGTCCGCTTAGAAAGCGATGAATGCTCTCAGCAGCCCGCTTACCGCTGGCGATGGCGTCCACGACGGATTTGGGTCCATAAACATTGTCGCCGCCGGCAAAAACCCAGTCAATGTTCGTCTGCAGCGTTACCGGGTCGGCCACCATTTCACCGCCAGGCGACTGCGCCGGCGTTTCATTATGGTCGAAGTCCGGTACAGCGGTCTGGCCGATGGCAACGACTATGGTTTCAGTTTCCAGGATGTTCAGGTCGGTTTCATCATACTGGGGATTGAATGTGCACTGGTCGTCAAAAACGCAGGTGCAGCGTTTGAACTCAATTCCGGCAATTGATCCATTTTTTTCGATAAAGCGGTTGGGACCGAAGCAATTGACGATTTCAATTCCGGCTTCGAGGGCTTCTTCGATTTCGAAATCCCAGGCCGGCATTTCTTCGCGGGTCTCCAGGCAAACGATCTTCACCTCATCACAACCCATTCGGCGGGCGGACAGGGCGACATCCATGGCGACATTGCCGCCCCCGACCACCACAATCTTGGCGCCCAGGGGCACGGGATGGCCGAGCGCCAGGTTTTTTAAAAACGAAACGCCGTCAACAACACCTGGCAGGTCCTCGCCGGCGACTCCGAGTTTACGGCTGCCGTGCAGGCCGGTGGCCAGAAATACCGCCTCAAAGCCCTGGGATTTCAAACCTTCCAGCGTAATGTCGCGGCCGAGGGCGACATCGGTTTTGATGTCAACGCCCATGGCCTCGATGGCGGCAATCTCCGCCCGGAGAATGTCCCGGGGAAGGCGAAAGGCCGGGATACCCACCGCCATCATACCGCCGGCAAACGGAAGCTTTTCAAAAACCGTCACCGCATAATCTTTTCGTGCCAGACCATGCGCCGCCGTCAACCCGGCCGGACCGGCGCCCACAATGGCGATGCGCCGCGGGTCTCTGTTCGGCGCGTGCGCTCGTGGTTTCTTGACGGGAGAAGGCGCGGCATTCTTAATTTCCCAATCGGCGAGAAAGCGTTTGAGCTGGCGGATGGCCACCGGGTCATCGATTTCGGTCCGGCGGCATTCAGTTTCGCAGGGATGGGTGCATATACGCCCGCAGATGCCCGGAAAGGGGATCTCCTGCCGAACCAAATCGATGGCTTCCTGAAAACGGCCCTCGGCGATCAGCGCCAGGTAGCCCTGAACGTGTATCCCCGCCGGACAGGCACTGGAGCAGGGCGCGCGCCCCTGTTTATCAATCACGGCACACTGGGGTTGGGCGCTGTCCTGACGATAGATGGCCTTGTGGCGCGTGCCCGGAACGGTCACCGGACAGACCTCGATACAGTCCCCGCACCCCGTGCAGGTTTTCAAATCCACGAAACGCGGTTGCCGTCGGAGCTGCAGGTGAAAGGATTCTCCACTGGGTTCAGCGTGCTGCAGATCGGAGCCGGTCCAGAGGGTGACACGCGGATGTTTGGCGATTTCCAGGGCCCTGGCATTGAGCAGATAAGCGGGCATTCCAGGGGCTGGATCGTTTTCGATAAACGGCGAAGTTTCAGCCAGATGGACCTCAACCCCGGCATCGGCCAAATCCAATGCCGCCTGCAGGCCCGCCGGGCTTCCACCGACAATGAGAACGCTGTTGCTCACGAGAGCCATCCCTTTATTCTAACATTGAATACCTGGTACTCCCGGCCAGGTCTGAGAAAATTGGCCGTGCCGTGACTCTGCATAGCGGAATAATGGAATACTGGAGTGTTGGAATAATGGGTTTAGTGGAATGGGATCTGATCTTATGATGATAGCATGGTTCAACAATGTAAATCAGACCATCATCCGTTTTCGATTTCCAATAATCCATTACTCCATTACTCCGCTACTCCATCATCCTATCTGGAGCCTACGGTATACTCTGCAGCCTGGGCCGGGATCTTTACTACTTGATATTGCAAGTTAACTCCAACCCCTTTTCATAACCGACATCGAACGCTTTGCGATTGACATCCAATGTCTTGGGGGGCACCGAATCCGCCAAGGATTGCTGCATGGCATCTTTGCTGACCGCCTCGATCACCGCGGCCCAAAGACCCAGCATCACTGTATTTGCGGCGCGCACGTTGCCCAAGTCCTCGGCGATGTGGGTAGCCGGAATGCCGTATGTTTTTAGATCCCGGCGATGGTCATCTGCCAGGATCACCAAACCGTCGTCGATAAATAGGGTGCCGCCGCGGGCCACTTCCGGCACATATTTACTATAGGCTTCCCGGGACATGATAATGGCGCTCGTCGGTTCGATCAGGTGCGGATGATGAATGGGCTTACTGTCTATGACCACTTGAGATCCGGCGGCGCCGCCCCTGGCCTCGGGCCCGTAGCTCTGGGTAAAGCTGGCTTCGAGCCGGTCATAAATGGTTGCCGCCTGACCGATGATCCGGCCGGCACTCACGATGCCTTGACCGCCAAACCCACCCAACTGCACCTCGGTTCGTGAAATTCCATCGGTCCGCCCGGACAGCCGCGGCCGCTCGTCTAATGCCTTTTTGACGGCGGCCCAGCGCTTTTTGGCGACCTGGGCCTGTTGATCGATGGAGTCCTGAAATTCCGGCTTGAGCTCTTCGATAAATACGCCTTCCACAATTTCGGTAATGGCGCCTCGGTCATCGACTTTGATGCTGGCATCTTTCGGGTGGGCGTCATGCGTAATCCGGCCGATCTTTTGGTAGTATTTCATGACTTCCAATCCCCGCCGGCGCAGGTTCTCGGGGTCCAGGCCTTTGCCTTCCGGGTTCCAGCGGGCATAGGCCGTGGAACAGGGGGCGATAATTTCAACAAAGCTGGATCCGCGGTGCAGCATGGCCTCACGCAGGGTCCATTCCAGACGCCGGGCGTGAATGACCGTCCAGCGGGCCACGAACGAGGCGCCGCCGGCTGCCGCCAGGTACGGCAGGTTAAAGGGGTGCTCGAAATTGCCGTATTGGGTCGTGACGGCCCGGGCGCCATGGGGCGTGGTCGGTCCGGCCTGTCCGCCGGTCATGCCGTAGTTGAAATTATTGACGCAGATGATTGAAATATCCAGATTGCGCCGGGTGGCATGGATAAAATGATTGCCGCCGATGCCGGCAATGTCGCCGTCACCGGAGAACACGACCACTTTCAATTCCGGATTTGCCAGCTTGAGACCGGTAGCAAACGGGATGGCTCGGCCGTGAGTGGTGTGAAAAGAATCCAAACGAAGGTAGCCGGCAACGCGGCCGGTGCAGCCGATACCGGATACCACGGCGACTTTGTCCAGGTCCCAATTTCGATTTTTTTCCAACCATTGCAGGGCACCGATAAACGTCGTCATGGCCGTTCCCAACCCGCAGCCCTGGCACCAGATGTGGGGCAGGCGCTCGCCCCGCAGCAGGCTGTCCATGGGATGCAGGCCGGTGACCCAATCGCCCTGCCCGGTGCGTTCGTGCCCGGATAATTCCACCCTTTCGTTATTGGCAAGCTGATCTTCAGTCATAATCTCGATTACTCCCCTGACCGGGTTATCAGATCATCTTGAGACGCTTCGCTGCGCCCGGCGGCCAGACGAATGGCATGGAGGACTTTCTGAGGCTCCAAAATATCTCCGCCCAGGCGGTGAACCCCGAATACCGGGGCATGCCCGGCCGAACAGCGTTCGACTTCGCGCATCATCTGGCCCATGTTGATTTCCGGCACTACAAACGCCCGGATGCCTCTGGCCAATTGTCGAATCCGTTCCTCGGGAAAGGGCCACACGGTGATTAGCCGCAGATAGCCGACGCGAATACCCTCGTCGCGGGCCTGCTCGATGGGCCACAGGGAGGTGCGCGCTGAAATGCCGTAGGATACGACGACGATCTCGGCATCTTCAAGGTTGCGTTCCTCGATTTCGATGATTTCGTCGCGATGCGCCCGAATTTTATTGACCAGCCGTTTGATGTTCCATTCGCTGGCGTCGGCGTTCATGGCCGGATAGCCGAGCTCATCGTGGGTGAGGCCGGTGACGTGGTAACGGTAGCCCTCGCCGGCAATCGCCATGGGGGAAACAAGGACATCCGTTTTGTTTTGCACATCCATGTCGCGGAAGATGCGAAAATGGCTTGGCTCCATATCACCTTTTTGAACAACGGGGCGATTGATGATTTCAACTTCCTCAGGCGATGGAATCACGACTTTTTCCGTCATGTGGCCGACTTCGGCATCGGTCATTACCAAAACGGGCGTGCGAAATTTTTCGGCCAGATTAAATGCACGCAGGGTCAGATCGAAGAGTTCCTGAGGTGAATTGGGCGACAGGGCGATAATTTCATAATCGCCATGTGAACCCCAGCGGGCCTGCATCATGTCCTGCTGCCCCACCAGGGTGGGCAGGCCGGTGGATGGCCCTCCCCGCTGCACGTTGACCACCACGCACGGGGTTTCCAGCATGATGCCCAGGCCCAAATTTTCCATCATCAAAGAAAATCCGGGGCCGCTGGTGGAGGTCATGGTTTTGGCGCCCGCCCATGAGGCCCCGAGAATGGCATTCATGGACGCGAGTTCGTCTTCCATTTGGATGTAGACGCCATCAACCTGGGGCAGACGGGTGGACATGCGTTCGGCCACCTCGGTCGCGGGCGTGATGGGGTAGCCGGCAAAGAAACGGCAGCCGGCCAGGATGGCCCCTTCAGCGGCAGCATAATCTCCCATCAGGAAATGCTCGCCTGTTAAAAGACCCTCGTCGCTCATCATTTCACCTTGGTGCCGTTATTCGGTCTGTTCGCTGTCATTGACAGGTATTTCGCTGCTTTCAACGTAAATGGCAAAATCGGGGCAAAGCAGGGCGCATAGTCCGCAGTCGGCACATAACGAACTATCAGTGATTTCAGGCGGATGATAACCCTTTGAATTGGTTCGCTGTGCCATTACAAACACCTCTCGCGGGCAGAATTCAACACAGAATCCGCAACCTTTGCAACGTTCTTCAATGACATGGATGATGCCGTGGGGGACCTGAATACGGTCTTTGTCAAGAGGTTGGCGCCAATATTTCACGATATCTCCTCCAATTCAGAGTGAGTTTTCGCGACGATTGCTGAAAAACGCCATAGCCGAAATCGGCAAAATGCCTGCGGTTACGATGGGGTGGAGCGTCTATCGATATGTTCTCATAACACAACCCGACGCAAAAGTCATGTGTCTTTTGATGGTGGCCTTTTGTCACCAAAGGATAGCACCAGCCGGACTTACATTTTGGAGATAAAAGTGCAGCCTAAGCCTGAAAAAGGACCACCACCTATTCCATTTTTCTCATCAGATATCAGACATATAGCTTGGTTCGACAAAAGTGACAGTTAGTGTCTATTTATTGAAATCCCATCATGTTTGCGCAGGATCTATGATGTAGCCGGATTGAATATTTTAGGAATGCAATGGGTTTAGATTTAAATGTCAGAGCGCAGCGATACAACAAATCTTCAATCTCCAATCTTCAATCTTCAATTCCGGCTTCGCCGGGTTGGGATAAAGTAGAATGACCGATTTGCGTTTCTATTTGAAATCGGCCAGCCTGGAGGGCGAAATTATCTGCACACCATCTGCTAATTCTTTTAAATCACCCTTCATGTTTTCTTCTTTGATGCTGCCCTCTTTACCAATGTAGAGGCTGAAAGCAAACTGACTCCCTATAGTTGGATTATAATCGGCCTTTTCTCTTTCAGAAAGGGTCTGACCGATATTCGTTCTTCCATCCTTTAAGTACGGTACTCCATTATAGGGATGCCCTTTTTGCACAATATTTTCCCAGGTCTCTTTATAGCTGTCGGGTAAATCATCATGTGGTCTGATGTGCCGATACAAAACAAAATAATTATCCTTTTCGTTTTCCTGGTAATAAACTTCGCGTAAGCCCCATACAATTTTTCCTTCATCAGGATAAAAATCATACAGTAACCCGAGCTTTGATTTACTTTCGATCTCTACTAAATTTTCTTTGAATTTGACTTTCAGATCGTCAATATTCAAATAAACGGAATTATTTTCCTTGTAATTTATTTCCAGATCTAGCAGCGAACCATAAAGATATTTTTTGAGTTTTAAAAACTCGACCCACTCTTCAAGAGAACCGTAGTATGGTATGTAAACCAGATCTAAAATTCTTTTTAAATCAACCAGCCAGATGTCCCGGTGACTATACCGGGTAAATTTCAAAAGGCACACCAATCCATCGGGGGTCGGCGTAAACAGCATCAGTCCAACTTCATTGCTGTATTCTATCATCCATTGATAGACAAACCATTTTCGGCCGTAAGAATCCTGATATAGATCCTCCTGAAAGGGTTCCCCAAAGGATAGGATTCTGATTTTCTGGTTTGCAAACTGGCGCGGCATACTTATACCGCTTAGGATTAAATCCATTATCTGCCTGGGGCTCGAATATAATTCTTCGCTGGATATGTCATCCGGTTTCTCAATATCGATATAAAATGTGGAATTAATTTTGGCGTATTTTATCACACCATTTCTTTCCAAAGCGGAAGTCTCTTTCTTCAGATTTGAAAAGTACCAGTTTCTATCATCTTTGTCCTTGAACAGTACCTGCATGGTATAGTTGCTGCTGCTGGTATTAAGAGCCCTCAGTGAAGATTTTCCTTTGGGGAATATTTCAGACCCGTTGTCATCAAATAGTTTCTGCATGTTTTGCTGATAGTGTTCTTTAAATGCAAGATGGATATACTGCTTGACTTCTTTATAAGGTCGCGGCAATTTAACATTAAAATCGAAATCTATGCTATCGGTGCTTTCCGGAAAAAGATCGAAACGATAAATAAAAGGCTTATGGAATATCCCTAAATTTTTCGGATGATTTTCAATCTCCTCAACAGGAAGCGAATAGGAAAAATTGTTATCCTTGGCCACTATCAAGCCGATGACATTGCCGTTGCTATCCAGCAGCGGACCGCCGCTTGAACCCTTATCATTTGGGGGCGAACTTTTCAGATAAAGCCACTGACCGCCTTCTGACTCCGGGATAGACCCCAGCAAGGTTCCCGGTGCAGCCACAAGTCCCTGCCCGTAAATATTTCCCACGGCAAAAATCGATTCATTTATCTCACTGGTTTTTCGCAAGGTAAACCAGCTTGTAAAGCTTTTGTTTTTAACAGTAAATTTTACAAAATCCCGGGCATTGTGATAAGACAGTAGTCGATCGATTTCATATACTTTGCCATTTTTATCTCTGACGAAAAAGTCGGAGTAACTAATTGAATCGTCCATTAGATGCAATACATGAGCCGCTGTCAGCAACTCCCTATCCGATATGGCGAATGCTGTCCCAATGGAGGCGTAGTCGTCATTTCGATAATTGAAATTGATCAGATTCCAAGGTAATTCTTTCTCATAGGTCAAGGAATCCTTTACCGGTTTTTTAACGACGACTTCAAAGCAGGCCCGGCTTATTTTCTCCCTGATATCGATCGGTTTATCGGTAAGCGGCGTGTTGCCTTTGGAAGTACATGAAAAAACAATTAAACCGATAATTGCGAAAACTAAGAAAAAAAGTGTTTTTTTCATAATATTGCCCCCTCATAAGGAAAAAATACAAGCGATAGGTCCGGAAAAAAGATCACCCTATGGCCGGTGTCGGCCCAACGATATTCCAGTCTGCCGATCTACCCTAAATATTCAGAATTATTGCATACTATTTCAGCTCGTTATAATGCTCTTTATAATTTGGGAAAGGTCGATAGATACTAAGGTCATATATCGGTTATAAAGTGGTGGAACTTGAATTTTGAGGAAAAATAGGGGACGTCCTGAATTCAAATGCTTAATATTCCATATGATTTTCTGATCAACAACACCGACGAGCTTATTACTTAGGTAATTTGAACTTTTACCTTGACATTATTGTTAGGTTGCCTTACTATAGTTCCATGGTCGATCTTCAAGATTCTTTTAACCGCATGCAGGATATGGTTCTGGCTATCGTGGACTTGATCAACGCCGGGCATAAGGATGGCGTGGACTATGGGACCGGCGACCGTCTCTCGCCGGTCGAAGCCCATACCATCCAAGCCGTGGGCGACAACCAGGGGCTGAATCTGAGCGCCCTGGCCAGGGCCATGAATGTGACCAAAGCCACCATGTCCGAGCGGGTTAAAAAGCTTGCCAGGAAAGGCCTGTTGCGAAAGTCCAAGGCCCTTGACAACCGTAAGGAGATCCTCATCACCCTGGCGGAGCAAGGCCGCATTGTCCACAAAGGCCACGAGGAGATGCACCGGAAAATGTTCCGGCTTTTTGCCTCTCACTACGGTGACCGGACGGAAGAACAGCTTGAACTTTTCAATCGGGCCTTCGGCGATTACTTAGCTCTGGCCCGGTCCGTTGAAAGACGTGGGAAAACAGATTAGTGGAAGTTCCCTTTTTTTGCAATTATAGTTAGTTAGCCTAACAAATAAAGTTAGATCAACAAAAACACAAATCAAGGAGGGAAACAATGAACGATACATTCGCGGAAAAAGCCAAAATATGGGATTCCAATCCTCAGGTCATGGCCCTGGCCGACATGTTCTCAGCCGAATTGGACAAGATCGTACCGGATCACAGCGGTCTCGCTATCCTGGAGCTCGGCTGCGGCACGGGCCTTGTCGGACTCCGATACGCTGATAGAGCCGCCACACTGGACATGGTCGACACCTCCCCAGCCATGCTCGATGTACTGCGGACCAAAGACGAGGCCCGGGCAAGCCATGTCACCGTCCATGAAGGAACGCTTTCAATGCTGATCGGACGGGCGCTTGCGCCGGAGTCCATTGATTGGATCATCTCCAACGTGGCCCTGCATCATGTGAAGGACATCCCGGCCCTGATCGGAGATTTGCACCGACTGATCAAACCCGTCGGCCGCGTGACCATCGGCGAACTGGAAACCGAACCCGGAACCTTTCACGCGCCGGATGTGGTCCCACACAACGGCTTTGATGCCGATGAGTTATCCCAACTTTTTGAAGAAGGGGGATTTACCCCGAACAAAACTCATACTTTCCTGACTATGCCCAGGAAGGACAACGACGGCGTGACCAGAACGTACAGTGCCTTCATCCTTGACGCGACGCGTGCCGCTGAAAATGGTATTCCTTAATGCATGTATTCCAACGCGACCTTGTTTAAAAAAGACCGTCCAGTTCCAATTCTTTCAACGTTTCAGATGTTGGGCCGCCGGTGCCCGGGTCCCAACCCAGGAGGTTATGAAGGTCTTCTTCCAGGGCATCAACATCCACGGAAATGCCTTTCAAGGGACCATCGGCAAGCGGGGGAGTGCCGACGGCCCTCGGCGGCAATTTCGAATCCGCCGGACGCACACCTTCACGGACGGTAAAGGCTTTTCTCAAATTCAGTATTCTTTTTCCCGTTTTGAAGTACTCATCGGCGGTCAGATCCCAGCCGGTGACCGCGTTTAAGAAGTCAACGATCGGGTAATGAATGCAGTCCGGTCCGAAGAGGCAGACGCCGCAGCCGTTGATGACTTGGCTGTAAATGCTTGTCGCCGTGGTGATGCTCACTTTTTTACCCTGTTTGGTTTTGGCCGCTTTAACCATCCGCTTGACCTCGGGAAACTGCTCCTTTCCGCTGCGCAGGTCCGCATCGACATAACTGGCGGTTGTATGGCGACCGGGCGTGGGCTCTATTTGATACATCAGCGCCCAGCCGGGATCATTTCTTGAATCATGCATGGGCAGCTCTTGGCCGCCGGCATGCATGGCATACTTTTCAGATTCCGGGCCGATTTTTTTCACGGCCGCCCTGACACCGTCGGCCAGCGTATCGCCAAACCCCTCCCGCTTTATGATCATGTCAACCAGTTTGATGACGGCGTTTATATTGCCCCAGGACAGTTCCAGTCCGCCGGTGGTTTCGGGGTTGATCAGGCCTTTTTCAAAGCATTCGATGGCATAGGCCACGGTCGCGCTCGTGCCAATGGTGTCTATACCCGCCCGGTTGCACATCTCGTTGATTTCAATAATCGCATCAAGGTCTTCATTGAGCACCTGGGCGCCGAAACCGGCGATGGTTTCGTACTCGGGTTTGTGGCCTTCCGATCCCTGGTATATCCCGGACGGGACATCGACCTTGCCTCCGCAGGCCAGCGGACAGGACTGGCAGGCATACTTCTTCTTCTGGCGCTTGATCACCGTCTCACCCGCCAGTTTTTCAATGCTCTCGAACGTAAAGTCCGTGGCTGGTGTCCCGGCCCAGTTCTTTACCGGCGTGTCGGCGGTCATGCCCGAAAACATCGTCAGCCCCGGTGTTCCCCACTTGCTGAAAATGAGCTTTACGTTGCCGTTTGTCGCCGGTGGCTTCAGGGGTGAGTTCGCAACGAGTTTGCTCAGGAAATTGAGAAACCTGACAGCCAGTTTATCCCCCAGATTGGCGTCTTTCTTGAATTCCTTCAAAAAATTTGAATTCAATTCCTTCACGTCATCGGGGCGGGCCACGGATATTTTAGTGGAACCCTTAAAAGAGACCGCCTTTAAATTCTTGCTGCCCATGACCGCCCCGAGTCCCGAACGGGCCGCGATACGGGCCTCGTCCGTCGCGATACCGGAAATCAGCGAAAGCTTTTCTCCGGCCAGGCCGATAGAGGCGATTTGAATATTTTTGGTTCCGAGTTCTTCCTTGATGGCCGCCTCGGTATCATTGATGTCCATTCCCCAGAGCGACGACGCGTCTTTGATGTCCACACCATTGTCCGTTATATGCACCCAGGTCGGCTGCGGGGCCCTGCCCGTGAAAAAGACCGCATCATATCCGGTGCGTTTGATTTCCCTGGACAAAAACCCGCCGGCATTGGCATCTCCCCAGCCGCCGGTCAGTGGCGACTTGCCCACCGCCATGAACCGTCCGGTAAAGGGCAGGCCGCAGCCGGTCAACAAACCCGAACAGAGGCCCAGATGACTTTCAGGCGCCAGCGCGTCGATGCCCGGCTTTTGCCGCTCAGCAATGATGGCGGCACCCAGTCCGTATCCGGTGAGATATTTTTTGTAAAAGCTCTCGGGTAATTCAACCGTTTCGGTTGCGGCGTCTGTCAGATTCACAACCAGGTATTTCCCCATAAATCCATTACCCATAATCGCCTCCATTGTTTTTGAATTTGCAAACGATGATCCCAATTGAGTTAAAAATCAATTGGGGGTTATTCGTTATCGGTTATTGGTTAATGGTTTAAAAGGAATCAAACCCATTCTTATGTCTCGCTTATGCTATTAATATAAAATCAGGCTCTCAACCAATACTATTTATGAATCCGCCGGGGCGGAATAACGAATAACCAATAACTAATAACTAATAACACTCTAAATGAGCGCTTTTCGCTCATTTAGAGTGTGAATATCCCGGTCTCGATGCGCTAGCCCCCGGCCATAGGCCGCATGCAGAAGATGATATCCCCATTTTTAAGCCGTTCTGCTGATTTTGCCGTGTTTCCATTGACAAAAAATGCTATTGAACCGGTTTTGCCTAAACCAATTTTTTTAATTACCTTCCTCAGACGAGTATTTTCCGGCACCTCCAAACTAAATCCGACTTCCGGATCATAATTTTCTATCCCGGCCAAGGCGTCCAGCCCGCCAAAGAGTTTTATGGTAATAGCAATTTTTTTGGGCGAGCGATACGGACAAGGGATCAGATTGTCCCATTGAATCCATTTGCGCAGCTTATGGTCTTTTGCGGTCACCATATCAATCCTTGACAAGCACCCGATTCCGGGTTTCAATTTCCTCGCACATTTTTTTGCATGGCCGCGTCAATAGGTTAGCGGTGCAGGATACTGATAACGCAAAAAGCGGCCGGTATCAAGTTCATCAGCAGCCGGATGGTAAAAAAAGAGCAATCAGTCCGGGCTAGATTGAACGCATATTTTGGGTTGTCCATGACAAGGCCGGCCGTTTCGCTTAGTGCTCTTATTCGTAAATACGGTAACGTATTTCATTAATTTTTTTCACAGCCGAGGCGCGGGGGGCGCAGAGGGTTATTATTTGCCTTCCTCTCAAAGGCAAATGAAAAGAAAATTTATCTTTGCGTTCTTTGCGACTTTGCGGTGAAATTAAATGATTTTAGAACATCTCGCTAAGGTTAGTCTTCAAAACACACGTGCTTTGCCTGGAATGGGGCATTTGGTAGCAAAAGTCATATCATTCGGAAATCCAATCGGGTACTTCCTCCCGGCGAAATACATCCTCAATGGTCTCACGGCGCCTGATCACCCCTTCCTGGTTTCCCTTGACAGCCACAGCTGCCGGTCTTCCCAAGGAATTGAAGTTCGGCGACTGCATTTCCTGGTAGGCGCCGGTGCCCACAAAAATGATCAGGTCTCCAGGCCCAATATCACCCGGCAGGCAGGCATCTCCCGTAATTCTGTCCGGACCGCAGCTTTTACCGGCGATATCTGCGATGACCCGACTGCCGCTTGGGTAGTTGTCAATGGGTTTGCCATCGACAACGTATGGCTGGTTGGGCGGATTGTTTGCGCCCAGCAGCCAATAATCAGTCGTATCTGTGACCACCCAGCTCCATGGTATGGGGGTCGTCTGTTTTTTAATAAATTTGATCCGGCAGACATGAATGGATGCGCTGCCGAACAGGCCCCGACCCGGCTCGAGCTCCAGGACCGTATTTTCAGTTTCGATCCCCAGCTGGTTCAATTCTTGCCGAAACCAGGAGGCGGATCGACTGTATTCCTCAATAGAAGGGGCGTTCTTTTTCTCAAGATCCGGGCCGGTTGCGGAAAGCAGCTTTTTGTGATTCGTCCTGAGAAGAGCAGACACCACACGGTATCTCGCATTGTCGCCGAAAATGCCTGCGGCCTTGTTGAGCAGGTTCAGCAGGCGCATCTCCCGCACCATGGGTCTTTCTTCTTCATAGGAGACAAATGGATCAAGGTGCTGGGCAAATCCACCCCCGATATCAATCTCTGCTGGTTCCCAGCCATTCAGAGCAAGCTTCAGCTCCTGTATGGCCTTCGCATAACCTTTCATCTCCGCTTCCCAGTATTGAAGATCTTTGCGGTGGCGGCCCAGGTGAATGTGAACGCCTGTCAGATTGAACCACTTGGATTTGAGAATGCGGTTTCCCAGATCCCCTATGTCCTCGGTTGGGATCCCGGCCTTATAGGCAAAATGAGCGAACTCACTTGCCAGGGGCATCCCGTGGACCAGATCCGATGTCTGATTCATGTTGGAAAAGTTGGGCCGCAACCGAAGCCGAACAAAGGCCTTCTTATCAAGCTTTTCGGCAAGGCGCTCAATGGCATCATACTCGGACTTGTCATCCATGGTGATCCTTACGCCCTGTGCTATAGCATACTCCAGGAATTGCATGTCGGTCGTAAGCTTACTGTTTCCATTTAATGATAGATAACGAGGATTGAAACCACCGTCCAGAGCGGCCCTCAACTCCCCCTCACTGAACAGATCACACCCTTCGGTCTCGTTTGCCAGAACCCGGCATAGAGCTATGGATGTGTTGGCTTTGATCGCCGGCAGAACACGGACCTTCCCCTGCCACTCAGCAGCGAAAGATCTTTTAAACCGTTGAATATTTTCAATTAGCTGAGTCAACGAAATGATGGTCAACGGCGTACTGTATTTTTCCACTAGCGCTCTGACTGGCAAGCTGTCTGCACAAAACTCATCTTTATCATTGTAGTAAAAGGCGTATTCAGGCATGGATATCCTCCATGGAAGCCGTTATGAAGATAATCCACAAATTCCACCATCATCTGTTCTTTGGTCTTAAAATAATGCACCAGCATACTCGGGTAGACACCCATGCGATCCGCTACTCTGGCAAAGGAAGCCCACTCGAGCCCTTCCTCTTCCATGACCTTGTAAAGATGATCCAGAATTTCAGGTTTCCGTATATCTGATTTACTCTTTCTGCCCAACTGTCCACCATACAGATTAATAATTAGTTTGAACGTTCGTGCTATGAATAGGGTGCAGTACCAGTACTGTCAAGGGGAAAGTTCACCCCTTAAAATCCTCTTCTCTTGCAAATAGGATCAGGTATTTTTCAAATGATAATAAGCCAGAACATTTTAGAGAAAAAAATATTGACACAAAACCGTGTAATACACTAATAAGTGTTAAAACACGGTTAATAAGATTGAAAGGAGGCAAAAATGAAAAGAAATAGAATTCGTGAGCTCAGATTGAGATCAAACTTGACCCAAAAACAACTCGCTGAGGCTTCTGGATCAAGTCAACAGCAAATTCAAAGAATAGAAGCAGGGATTCAATCTCCGCGATTTGAATTGGCTTTAAAAATATCGGAAGCTTTGGGAACTTCAATAGACATGGTTTTTCCTTCTACTAAAAAACCGATTCTTTCTTATGAAAGAAGAAAGAAAAAAGATGAGAATATATATTTAGATGAAAAATTTGTGGATGGCATGCAATCGGCCGGAATAGACATGGTACCTGAAAATTGGTTTTTTAAATATCGGCTTCGGGGTGGAGCAGAGGGTATTCTTTCTATAGGAGGTGAGGAAAAAAAACGCCTTTGGAATGCTGTTCAACGTACTTCTCATAACGAAACTTATATAGCATTTCAATCAGTAGGTAAAATGATACTTTTAAATTTAGATCATTTAATTTTTTGCCACTTTTTATTTGAGGGACCTTTTCTCGAGGATAGGAAGGAAGAAGATACTTATGAAATTGAGGTTTATATAGCTGAAGATTCAAAGGCTTATCAATTCGAGGTCGATCCTGATGAGACAGATTTATCTGATGAATCAGCACATTGGGAGCATGTTCAGTTCCAGAATCTAATCTACCATGCTGAAACCTTTATCGAAAAAAATGATATCTTCCTATTTAAAGATTCAGATGGAGAGACTGCGGTTTTTAGAGCAGAAGATGTCGCGATGATTAATATGCCATTATTAGTTGTGTCACCTGACTATTATAGAGCGACATTTGAAAATTATGAAGAATAATCCATATGAAATTAACTTTTTGACAATTAATGGAGACAGAGGAGGGCGACTAGTAAGCTATAATTTAATTGTGGTTGAGTATTCATCATTTTTTATCTTATACATCTATAATACAATGTAGACATAGTCAAATATCAACCAACACATGGCAGTGAATTTCTATAAAATTCGAGGGACACAATACTCAGTTGTTGCATGGATTATGATGGAAAGATCCATCAATCCCTATGAATACGGGGACAAACCGGAATCACAATGGCATTGCTGCATCTCCCCCTTGGTTGATTCCTGTATTTCTGTTGTAGGGTGGGCTGTGCCCACCTTCGACAGATAGATTCAGCTCTACTATCTTTTCGATGCCGGCACCCAAATCGCAATTTTCGATTCATCCACTCCAGAAAAGTAACTTTTTATCACATCACATATCCTTGGTTTAATGCCTGTTGTGATGGCCTATATAAAAGGGGGTCATGTTGGATTTTTCTTTTTAAGGAAATCTTCATATTCATGAATGTTGATATTTGGTTAAATGGTTCGGGGGCCTATTACACACCGGGTTCTACACTGCGGATTGATATCGCAGCGCAACCCGTCCCCGAACCCGCCACTATGCTCCTTCTGGGTGCTGGTTTAGTCGGTCTTGCTGTGTTCAGAAAGAGAATTAGAAAGAGGTCAAGAGAAAGAATCTAAAAGTTGCCAATCGCTATTTTTCCAATAGGATCGAGGTTTGTTTTTGTCATTGGGAATTTAGTCATTTGAATTAGTTTCGAGTTTCGTGCTTCGGATTTCGGATTTAAATAGTTGCACAAACGATTATGCCACCTTCGAGGGGGCTTCTAGAGGTCTTAAGCTCAGCGGGATGAACGTTCACTGATGAACCCTGTCAGCACGCGACGCAGCACACCGCCAGGCCGCCTTTGGAAGTCTCTTTGTATTTGGTGCACATGTCCCGGCCGGTTTCCATCATGGCATCGACTACCTCGTCGAAGGTGACCTTCTGCCGGGCTGGATCACCGGCTTCCGCCAGGATGAAGGCGTTCAGGGCCTGGACGGCCCCGACGGCGTTGCGTTCGATACAGGGTATCTGGACATATCCCCCCACCGGGTCGCAGGTCGTGCCCAGCTGGTGTTCGAGGGCAATTTCAGCCGCGTTTTCCACCTGTTTCATGGGCAAGCCGCTGGCATTGGCGATCAGGGCCGCGGCCATGGACGAGGCCACCCCGATTTCACCCTGGCAGCCGACTTCCGCCCCGGCGATGCTGGCGTTATGTTTGGCGATAAAAGCGATGGCGGCCGCGGCCAGCATGCCGTCCCGAAATTGTTCCGCCGTATACTCGAAATGCTGCTTCATCAGGTAGATCACGCCGGGCATCACCCCGGCCGAGCCGGAGGTGGGGGCCGTGACGATTCTGCGGCCGGCGGCATTTTCTTCCGAAGCCGCATGGGCGTATGCATTCAGCAGGGCCAGCGAACGGCCGGTCTCGCGCTTCATGCGCTCCGAGTTTTTGAACAGCACCGGTGCCTTGCGCATCAGACCGATCGGTCCCGGCAAAATCCCATCGGTGGACAATCCCGTTTCCACTGACCGGCACATGGCATCGATCAGGCCGTCGATTCCGTTCAGGATTGTGGCCTGCGGTTGTCCGGTCAGCGCTTCTTCGTTTTGCAGCATGACCTCGCGCAGGGACAGGCCCGATTTGCGCATAATTTTGCGCAACTCGTTCATGTTGCGATACGGATAGGGCGGCTGGCGGCGCTCCGGTCCAGTCTCACCCCTGCACTGGATAAAACCGCCCCCGATGGAGTAGTACTCCCTTTCCAGCAGAAGTTGATCACCCGCTGCCAGCCTGAACCGCAGCGTGTTCTGATAGGGCAATAGCGGATCGGCTCCTTCGAAGTGAATGTTTGATGCCGTGAAAGATATGGCGCCCGTTTCGAATGGCAGCTCGTAAACTGATGCGGGATTGTCCAGCAGCGCCAGCAGTTGATCACAATCGCAGCTCTCCGGTGCCCAACCAAGAAGCCCCCCCAGTACGGCCTTGGGAGTGCCGTGACCTTCGCCGGTCAGGCTCAGTGACCCGTAAAGATAGACATCGATGGTCGCCCGGGTAAAATCCGACGAGCGCTCAAGGCTATTCCTGACCGCCTCGCGAAAGCTCAAGGCAGCCTTCATGGGGCCGATGGTATGAGAACTCGAAGGACCGGGACCGGTCTTGAAAATATCGAAAATCGAAGTGGTTATGTAATCCGGCATGATGTTCTCCATGCAACTAAGTGCTCTATTTCGTAAATACGGTAACGTATTTCGGCAATATCTTTCACCGCTGAGACGCAGAGGGCGCAAAGAGTTTTTATTTATCTCTGCGTTCTTTGCGACTTTGCGGTGAAATCAAATAATTACTAGAACATCAACCAATAATATGTCACTGCATTTTTGAAACTATGTACTAAGCATGTGGCAGGCGTTGTCGCGGCTGATTCGAACACCCACGAACGGCAGTCGATTATTTTAGTCACAGATGAAGGAGTTTAAAGCAAATTGAAAAAATTTACAAGGAAGTGAAAAACAAATGGGTCGCGATTAATCGGGTTCGGATTCGGATGCGCAACGTTCCGGGGACTGCAGATAAGCCGCCGTCAGGAAAAAAGTAATGAACCACCCTCCTTTGGAAGACAAATTCAAACACATAAAACCCAATCGTCGCGGTGATCAGCCCAGTAAAAATGCTGTGAAAGAAAGCCTCCTGGTATATTTGACGATCTATGCCATGGGCCCGAAACACAACCGAATAGATAACCGCTGCAGCCAACCAAATACTAAAACCCAAACCGATCAGAAAAAACGGCTCGTTGAGCAATCTTTGTCGAGCCTTCAGTGGCGCCTCTTTGGAAAGGGATTCGTTGTCGCGCCGTTGGTTCAGGTAGTGCCGAATCGGTCGCTCGTAAATCAGGACTAACATTGACGCAATAATGAATGCGCAGGGAACAAAAATACGGGTTATCCGGATTGCAAGCGGCATGATTTCCGGTGCGGATAGTGCGCTGATCCCCCGGGTGATAAAAATGATGACGGCAACACCGATTGCATTGGAGATTAAGCTTGCAATTAACATCGCGTTTTTGGCACGAAAATAGGACAGTTTCGACATGAGGTTTTACCCCTTTCACTTGCCTCAATGCATTCGGTATCAGAATATTTATTCTAATAATGAGAACCTGATCCTCCGGGCTCGGGTCTTGACTTGGGACACGCTAATTTTTTACCGGTAATGAGTGCATATCGCAAGCATTAGTTGAGAATCCTTTTCGTCCAATGTATTTTAGTTGTTGACAATAATTTTTTATTCCTCTGTAATCTTAGAAAAGCAGGAATCACGATGTACCATCCAAGATTCAGAGGCAATCATTACGGTATTGGCTTGAAGTACCGTTCGCAATTCGGTCAATTAGCGTACAGAAATTGGGAGGATTTGATGAAGCTGTTTAATATGATTGCGTTGGTGTCGTTACTTATCATTGTCGGGGCTTGTAGCACTGGAAATATCATCGTCGGCGGTCCGATATCTCACACGAGCCTGCAAGACGGCATCTATGACGGCAGCGCTAAAAATGGACCCGTCAAAGTCAAAGCCAAGATCACAGTAAGCGAACAAAAGATTACAAATATTGATTTGATCGAACACCGGACGTGGAAAGGTGGACAAGCCGAAGGTATCATACCCGCCAGAATCATTGAAGCTCAATCAACCAAGGTTGATGCTGTTTCAGGCGCTACCATGAGCAGTGTGGCCATCATGAATGCGGTGGAAGATGCCGTGCAAAAAGCCCAGTGATCGATTTTGCAAAGCTTCTGTAGCTATCGAGGCATTGGGAATTATCTTCCAAGAGGGACCTTTAACCAATATTTTATTCGAGTAATCTCCCCACCGTGCAGTGAAATACGGAGGAACCGGCTCGAACGGATTCGGTGGTGACAGAGTTGGTAAACCCGGCTTCGATTAGCATCGATTCAACCTCGCTGGTCGAGTAGAGCCGGAAAACACTTATATCCAGTCGACGCTGTTCCAATTGAGCAATATCCTCGAAACCTAACGCCAACATTCCCCCGGATCTCAGCAGACGGACGATGTTTCTAACAGTGGCCTCGGGATCGGGCCAGAAATAGATCGTATTGACGCTACAGATTTTGGTATACGCATCTTCCGAAAACGAAACATCATCGATATCGCCTTTGTGTATGGCAACCCTGCCTTTTTCAATGTGCTTCCTGTTTCTCCGTCTGGAAATCGACACCATGGTATCCGAAAAATCAATGCCCGTAATGATACAGCCGTCCACCTGCCGGGCAATTTTATCAAGCAATTTTCCCGTACCGGATCCGATCTCCAGAATAAGATCTCCCGCCTGTGGGGACAGTTTTTCATACACGAGCCGGTTCAATCTGGCATTTCCAATGTCAAAGATATTTGGCATGACCCAGCGCCCAAACCAGCCGGCGGGTTTACAAGCTTGCTTTGAAAAAAACGTAGCAAATCGCATTGGCTCATCCTTATTCCATTTACTGGTCATCTAAAAAACTCCAGTGACTGGATCACTTCCCTCCCCTGGCGGGAGGGGTTGAGGGAGGGGGATAAAAAAGATGGCACACCTTTAACTTGGGCTTTCTAAATAAGCGTGTACCATTTTTGCATACATGTTCAATTCCAAATTCTCAATTGTATACGATCTCCTGTGCTTCCTTAGTAATTGCAAGAAGGTCTTTACCTTCAATTTCCAATTCGATGCCGAACTTACGCCGGATCATCTTCTTGATTCGTCGGGGACCTAATCTATATATGCCAAAGTCAAGTCCGTGCTCAATGCAGTATTTCATTTGTCCGGCATACTTTGCCTTGTTGAACCCGCAGCCCAGAAATCTTACTTTTTCGCGTATCATGTTTCCCCCTTCAATGATTTACGAGAGTGTTTAGTACTTGGTGTTTGGTGTTTATTGATCTAACATATTGAAAGAAATTCGATACGTCGTACCAAATACTAAACACGAAACACAAAACACATAATGAATTCGACTTTTTACGAATTCATCATCATTGAAAAACAGAATCTATTTGACTCATTTTCTTTTAAACGCCTTCTGCAATTTATTTAAAGTTCTAATAGCGTTGACCTGCTCGTTTTCTGATAAAGCAGATATAAGTTCCGAGCTCGACTCATTGAAGGCTCGCATGCTTTCTTTCCAGACGGCATAACCTTCAGGAGTTTCGGAAAGCAGCGTCAAACGACGATCATGAGTATCAACGGTAACTCTAATTAATTTTTTCTCGGATAAAATCTTCACTATTTTCGAAACGTTTGATTTCTCGAACAGCAACGACTCGCCTAGCTCTTTTTGAGTGAGCGGCCCATGCCAGACAATTTCGTTCAAAACGCTAAACTGTTGCTGTTTGATACCAAATTGTTGACAAACCTGGTTCATTTCCCGTTGAAGAAACTGACCACATTTCAATAAACCCTGAACGATTTGGGTCACATTTTGAGTCGGTAACGAATTTTCTCCGTTCCTATGAACTAATTTTTGAGAACTTTTCTTCATTTTTCGCCTGTACCTATAAGAAAGCCAATTAGTTTCCATATACACCAATATGCCAAAATGGTTTCTATGTCAACTAAATTTATCTGTTTGTCCTAAGTTTAAAAGCAGATTCATTTGATTGGTATCACCTCCTGACCTTCCCCTCAAAACCGATCCGGATTTCCATTAGAACTACGGAGGCATTGACTAAGTTGACTATTTTTTTTACAAACTACTGAGGCAACTGCTTTAGTAGTGAGCGCTCCTCACGCTGAGCGGGAGGCCTCAGGAAGCCCCCTGGAAGGAGGCAAAATCATTGGCGCAACGATGTAAATCCGAAATTCGTGTTTCGTATTTATTCTATCTCGTTGGACTCTAACCGTACCAGTAGAACCTTTTCGGGTCCATCACTAGAAGTGGTGGTTTAATGCCGGAATTAGCGCTCACCCCGTTTCGCATCGCCCGGCATATTTCGATAAGAACCCTCATCCGGTTATCCAGGCTTCCGCCCCATTGGTCATCCCGGCGGTTGTGCCACGGCGATAAAAACGGGCTGAGCAGGTAACCATGGGCACAGAGTATTTGAACACCGGAAAATCCCGCCGTCAGCCCAAGTTTTATGTAATCGAAACAATTCTCTGCCCGGATCGTGGTTTCGATCAGCCAGCTTTTCACTCAAAGCTCTGCCGATACCCGATCCTGCACCGGTGATCATAGCAACTTTGTCTTTAAACTTTTTCATCTATCCTCTATTTATCTGCTACCAATCCATCCGCATAGCAGCGCAGCGGCATGTCATTTACCAATGCGGCCAAACATTTATTGCAGGAAATGCGGGCGGCTTTATTTGTCTTGCTTCTTTAATCTTGATGAATTTGTAATAAGTCGAATTCATCATGTGTTTGGTGTTTCGTGTTTGGTTTTTGGTAAAACACCTTGCACGTCATATCAAGATGTTATACCACTAAACACTAAACACCATATACTAAATACTCTTGTAAACAGGTCGTTTTTCGACTTTTTACGAGACTGTCAATCTTCTTTATTGACTTTCTCCCCTATCCTTCAGTTCTGGAATGATTAGCGCTTTCCAATATATGGATACACATGGCCGCATCCTCGACGCCGATGTTGCCGCGGCCGTTTTCGGCCAGGCCGAGCCGGGCGCCTTTCACCTGCCGCACGCCGACCTTACCCATCAGCTGCTGTCCGATTTCGTAAATCTGGAGAAGAAAGCGGGACTATCATGAAAAAATGCATTTACAGGCGGTACCCTAAATAGCTAATTATTGTAAGATTAGCTTGCAAATTGCTCAAATTGCGTTTATATTAACAGTAATTAATATCGTTAGATAACGTTATAAACAAGGAGTTGGATAGATGAACCGTCAAACGCTCGCTTTTCTCCATGCCCACGGAATCACGTCAAAGCCGAAGTCGCTCGAAAAGATGCTGGTTGATGTAATCGAGCAGCTTCCATCCGTTGCGTACTTCAGAAATCCCGAACACGAGCTCTCCAAAGCCGAAGCTGCTGAGCTTGAAGACGGCGGCTTCGACTTGACGCCCAAGAATCATGGGAGGAAGGATCCCATTGGCCGGTATGCTGCGCTCTATGCTGGCATGCTAGCAAAATCCAAATCGGTGAAAGAAACAGCGAAGATGCTTGGAGTGAACCCAAGCCGCGTGCGACAGAGACTGGTGAATGAGCGATCCCTGTATGGCATCAAGAGGGGCTCAGAATGGCGTATCCCGATGTTTCAATTTAACGGTCGTAAGCTGGTGCCGGGTGTAGGAAAAGTCTTGGCTGCACTACCTATTTCACTCAACCCGGTGTCGGTGCTTTCCTGGTTCATGGTTCCGAATCCCGATCTTGAAGCACCAGAAGAGGGGGATTCTCGGCGTACAATTAGATTCAGCCCGCGTGACTGGCTATTGATAGGCAACTCTCCTGAGAAAGTGGTTAAACTGGCTGAGGCACTGTGACGGATGGCAACATTCCCAGACCCACCGTCAAAGGCACACCTACAGGCAATTGGGCCTGACATAGCCATCCTTCACGAAGGCACGAGACTCTGGCGTATCTACTTTCGAGGCGGCCCCCATCCGACGACATGGAATCAATTTCGCAAATACGGTCCAACGAACTCCAGATTTGATCATCATACGACACCAAAGCGTGTTCAGCAGAGAGCTATCACCTATCTAGCGGAGAACGGTCAAACCTGTCTTGCAGAGGTCTACCAAGATACTCGAACGATTGATCGCAGAAGGGACAATCCCTGGCTTGTGAGGTTTGAGACAGTGCGAGATGTTTCGCTGTTGGATCTAACAAATCTATGGCCGACAAGAGCAGGAGCATCAATGGCGATCAATTCCGGCTCAAGGGCAAGGGCCAGGAAATGGTCGAGGGCAATCTACTCTGCCTACGCAAGCGTCGAAGGCTTACTTTACTGCTCCGCAATGCACGGGAATAGGCCGGCTGTCGCGCTGTACGATAGGGCGACATCTGCTATGCCTATGACTCCAAACTTCAACAGAGCACTCATAGACCCAAGCATGACCACGGTTCTATCAAACGCCGCCGTTGAACTCAACTACATCCTGATTTAACTTTCCTGCCGAGAAGCTCCCCATCTTGGGCGGTATTGTTGACCTTGGAACACCTTGATCCAAAAAAAAGAGCGCATCAGACGGTATCGCCGCTGTGTCTATGAAGCCGGATCATTGAAACAACTCGAGAAAGGCAACATCAAGGTTATTGCGGACAAAGCACTTGAAAAAGAGCGCAGCCGGGAAAGTTATATTTTTATGGGCGCATATCTGTCCCGCGTATCACTATTATATCGGAGAGGTTTTCGAAATCTGTGGATAAAATTTGTAGATACCGGAAGGCCCTGAACGGTATTCTACCTAATCTGCCGTTGCATTCATACTTCGGCTGAGCTCAATCAGGGGCTGATGGCTGACGCGAAAAAAGCCTCCGCTGGGCCGATCCAAATCGACGACCAATAAAAAAACCGTGGCGTAGGCGACAACCAAAAGCGTCGTCGGAAAAACGTGACGCCGGTCACTCCAGCCCATCCAGTATCCGTACATCACCATGACCACCATAGATAGGAAAGACAGCACCACAAATAGCATGTCCGGGATCCGTTTCCATAGCACGACATCGACTCGCTTGGCGTAAATATCGATAGTTTCGTTGAGCGATTGGATAAAGACTGAAACAACCGGAGTGCGATCCGCTCGGGTGATCATCGTCGACTCGGTCCAGATCTTCTCATGAAATTGCTCAGCGCGTGCCTTCATTGCTTTGGAGACTTCCTCAGCGACAATCCGGCGGTCGGCGGCATACTCGCGCAACAACCGGCGGATGTTGGAGCGGTGCGGTTCCGGCATGTGCGCGGCGCGCAGATAGGTGGTGCCGATGGCATTTGCCTCGTCGACCACCAATTTCCTGCGAGCATCGTACTGTGATCCCGCCATTCCGAATGTAAAAGCGACCAAGAAACCGACCAGTGCAAGCATTGCACCCAAGACAGTACCGGCCTGTGCCTTGCGACTCTCGGCCAACGCGTCCGCGTTTGGCCCCCTCCAGCGCCCCAATCGAAAGCCCGCCTCGATTGAAAGCGCGAAGAGTAGAAGGTAGCCGACGAAAACCAACCAGTAAGGAACTTTGTCAAGGAATTCGTTTACCATTATTTTGGCACCTCCCTAAATATTCAGTGTCCAATCGTTGCAAGAGGGCTTAATCCTTATGTTCTGTGATTATCTGACCCGGGCAACGAAAAACCACTCCCTGTCGATTGTATACATTGAGCATAACTGCCTCGATAATGGGCTGATTGACATCTTGCCCTGCTTTCCATGTGACAAGAAAATTAGCACCTTCACCGCCCCTTACATCCTGTGGCTCGACGAAATAATACTTAGAAGCCAAAGGTCCTAGTCGCACGGGTTGGTAGATATGGCTCCTTATTTTTCGGCCGTCAGTATCGAAATAATCAGCTTTCAGTATGGTAATAGAGTACTTTGGATCTGTATTTCGTATACTTAAGAGCGCTGACAGCTGGAATTTTTCTTTTACACTCCCGATAAAAAGGTTTGAATAGATTGAAACGTAAACCGTTTCGCCCGCTGAAAGCTTCGGGGCTGTTTCCGCATTAGCCAATGAGTTCCCGAATAACAGAAAAACAACCGCCACGAGTAAGCATTTCCGGACAACGGGTTTTCGATCAAGCATAATAATTTTCTCCTAATATAAACGTTAGCTCCTAGTAATAAAACGGATCTATCTACAATTTAAAGGATCGGATCATTTTATCCCCCTCCCTCGATCCCTCCCACCAGGGGAGGGAAGATTTCTCCTCCCCCTTGACGGACTGCGACAAGCTCAGCCGAGCGGGGAGGCCGGGTGGGGGTGAAATAAAATAGATAACTACCCTTTCCTTATTATTGTCTATAGGCTCGTAATAGAATTAACGAGCTATCTTGCTTCTTGTATGAAACTTCATCTACATTAACCCCAAGAAAGGGATTTTAAATCGTCCTCGTCCTCGTCCTCGTCCTCGTGCTCGTACTCGTCCTCGGGTTTTAAGAAGGCTCAAAAGCTTCGAGGACGAGCACGAGGACGAGGACGAGTACGAAATGGCCAATGAGTTCATCGGAAACTTCGTTGATTTGGCCCAGATTCTTTTCCGATCAGACCGGCTGTCCTCTAGCCGGCCTGCGACGAGCTCAGCCGAATCGAGCCCGCGCTCTTATGCTCCAATAACTCAGACAAAGTCCTGGTTGATCTATTGTTCAGCGCGGATTAATCAGCGTTGTAAATTTTCATCATCGCCTTCACCATCACCGTGTAACACGCCATTTTCAAGGGGCGCGTCAGCCAGCTCCCCCTCAACCCGTGGCTTCGGTTCATCGGGCTCCCGGTGCTCCGGACGCACCGCATCACTGGCCGGTGTTTGAGCAACCTGGGCACCGAGGGCCGCGGCCTGGGCCAGTATGGCACCGGGCGAAAAGCTCTCTTCTTTGGATTCCCAGCGCTGACCGATGGTGAGCGGTCGTTTGTCGTCCCCGGCCATGTGCAGCGTTTGCGTCGGGAAAGCAAAGTCTATTCCCTCGGCATTGAAGCGTTCCATAATCTGCATGTTGATCCATTGGGCGTGCTCCAGGTAGTCCCAATAATCGGGTGGATGATACCAGTAGATCACAATGATGTTCAGAGAGTCGGCATTCATTTCGTTGAAGTAGACGCGCGGCTCATATTCCGGCTTGTTGATCGGCTCGTTGGGATGCGGTTCCTGATCGGCTTTGGCACCGTTGGCGACAGTGACCGCCAATTCCTCGGTGCCGTACGTAGTTTCCAATTCAGGCGTTTCCGGCGTTTCTGGCACAGCCAGGATATCCCGTATAATTTCAACGCCAAGGGCAATCTTTTCCGGCGGCGTGTCGTAGGTGACGGTGACATTGAAAACCCGCCGGATAAAGGGTCGGCGTCCGATGTTTTCGACCTCGGCGTTGGCCATTTGCTGGTTGGGGATCGAGGTCAGATGACCGGTCAGCAGCCGGATTTTGGTCGATCGCAGACCGATGGCTTCCACCGTGCCGTTCTGCCCTAAAACGTTGACGCGCTGGCCGACCCGGTAAGGTTTGTCCAGAAAAATCATGAAACTGCCGATGATATTTTCAAGTGTCGGCCGGGCGGCCAGGGCAACTGCCAGACCACCGATCCCGACGCTGGCCAGCAGCGGACCCAGCGAAACGCCGACCTGAAAGAGTCCTTTAATCAATAGTACCACCATCGATATCAGGCCCAAAATACCGAATATGGCCCGGAAATACGATGCTCTGATTCCCTCCGGATCGATTTTGGGCGAGGCAACGATGGTTTCCGCAATGGCGGTGGCAAGAAAAAGCACGCCTGTCGCCAGGAAATACCAGTGGGCCATGGTGAGGCAGGTTCGCACCACCAACAGCTCAGTACCGGTTAGATTGACGGTTTGGTCAAGGAAAATGGCCGTATAATACAGTGTCATCAGTACAACCAAATTGAATAATACCCGCCGCCGATTGCGACTCGCATCCGACAGCTCGGTCGACCGACGCAGTAAGATGCCGTGAAAAACGACCAGGAACAACACGACCAGCACCAATGTGACCACCAGGGCAATCCACTGCCAGAGCGTTTGCCCGCGGTACATCGTGCTGAGCCAGGCGGGCATGGCTTCGGCCCAGCGGCCCAACAACGTTGTTTGGGGGATCAGCTGGCCCGGTGTTGATATATAAAAATCATAGAATCCCTTGGATCTATCGGCATATCTGTATTCAGGTGCAATTTGCGAAAAATCACCCCGATACGGCAGATCCCGGACTTTTTCGTACATATCAGCCAAACTTTTGACCGTGGCGGCACTGAACAGATAATTGCCTTTCTCAGGACCCTCCATCATCTCGACGATTTCGATACTGGTGTTCGGGATTCGCCAGCGAACCGGCCGGGTGTTGCCCAGGGCGGTTTTGCTGAGCCGATCCCTTTCAGCCATGACCATTTCCCTGTCCGGCACGGAATCCAACAACGGCAGCATCATCCGATCCAGAATCTCCTTCAGTTGAAGTACACTTTCGATGCCGACGTCATTGCGGATCGCCTGCGGTACCTTGCTCAAATCTAAGGTGTTAACGGCACGGTTCATGAGGTTCAGGGCCATTTTTTCGACGTTCCGGGCCTCTTTAACCGTAATTTTCGGCGGGTCGGCTTTAAGTGCTGCATTGGTTTCCATGACCATGGCATAGGCGCGGTTGACGCTGTCCAGGAAACCATTGAAAGTTGAACGCGGGGTGGTATTGTCAATCGGTTTCAAACGGTTGCGGATCTGTGATTCGAGATAATCCAAGGTTTTCTTGGAGGCCAAGTACTGTTCATAAATTCCGCTTACCACATCGGATTTGTAAGGCAGGTGCTTCACCTGGAAATAAAACCGCGGTATGCGCCGGACGGTCCAGGCTGAGAAGAGAAATTCACCCGCGTGCGGCCCGGAATCAATTCGTTCAATCGTAATGCTTGAGCCGGGAATCACCCAGCGACTGATATTGTCCCGTGCGACTTCGGCATATCCGGGGATTTCCTCAAATGAGGGCAAATCCATGCGGCCGAGGACTTCAAGCAGCATTAATGCTCGACGCGCGATAACACTCCTGGCATCGCTGTTCGGGGTCGTGCTGAAATCGAGGGTTGAAATAGCGCGCTCGTAGGCTCGAAAGGCTGTGAGGTTGAAACTAAAGACGAACTGGATTGACGCTCAGCTTGCAGCCAATCGTCGAGCGCAATGTTCACGTCCCTCAGGAAGCTGCGCAGGGTGTCCCGCGGGCTGGAGGTGTCGGCTGTTTCGAGAGGATTAAATTCCACTTCCGCTTGTATCGTTTCGGTTATGACATCCTCTTGTTCCTGCGCATCGGCGCTGACGACCACCGGCGCACCGATGAGCGATAAAAGTGAGAAACAATATAGTATCTTGATTAATTTCATTTTCTACCTCGGTTGTTCACGACAAACTACTTTTTTCTCTAATGGTGAATTTTAGCTATATAGATGATGAGCCCCGCATCGGACAGTGTTCGGCGCTGCAGCACATATGGTAACAATGATTTAGTGATTTGGGGCTTTTAGCCGAGTTCAAAAAGGATTTTAATCATTATATTTGCGGCTGCAAGCTCCTGATATCCGATCCAAACTCCAGAATAGAATACCTTTGAACTTTTGAAACACGATTATGAAATGACGAATGTCGAATGACGAATGTCGATTGTCGAATGGAGGATTCGCTTGGGGCTTGGGGCTTGGGGCTTCGCTCTTCGAGCTACGACCCCACACGTCGCTCAGTCGTTTTAAAACAGATAGAATACCTTAAATCCAAAATCCGCATTCCAAAATCTAAAATTCCCTTTAATAAGTTTCTTTTCCGATCAGAACGACTGTCCTTTAGCCGGCCTGCGACGAGCTTAGCCGAATCGAGGCCGCGTTCGTGTGAAACTAAATCGTTCTTAGACAGGATAATAGGATCAACAGGATTGCTATTTGTATAGTAGGTAACTATCCTGCCGATCCAGTTGATCCTGTCAGAAAATAGAATAGCCAGAATACATTATTCGACGTTCGATGTTGGACGTTCGATGTTCAATGTTCATCAGTTTCTTTCTCGATTTGACCGGTCTTTCGTCTGGCCGGCGGCAGCGCTGAACCCTGCTTCTGGGGTGAAGCCCGAAAGGGCGTAACCCTAAACCCTAAACCTTAAACCCTGAACCTTGAACCTTGAACCCCTGAACCTCTGAACCCCTGAACCCAGAACCTTGAACCCCTGAACCCAGAACCTTGAACCCCTGAACCTTGAACCCCTGAACCCTGAACCCTGAACCCTGAACCTTGAACCTCAGAACCCAGAACCTCTGAACCTCTAAAACTATTTCGTCTTCTTTTGCTCCGCATCAGCCTGCTCCGCGGCCACAGCCGCTGCGGCGCCGGCCTCAACTGCTTTTTTATCCGGTGAACTATCCTCCTCCCCCGGCGGCATGTAGACCGTCACATTACGATGGGCGAATTCAATGCCGTTTTTGCTGAACTCCTCCTGCATCATGCGGAATACCTCCCGCCGGATGACGAACTGCTCGCCCGGGATAGTTTTAAACTTCACCCGCATGATCATGGCCGAGTCGTCCAATTCTCTGACCCCCTGGGATTTGAGCTTGTCCAACATGACCGGCCCCATCTCTTCGTCTTTCATGATTTTTTTGTTAATCTTCTTAATGATTTTTCTGACCTTGTCGACATTCGTGTCATAGCGGACGCGAAAATCGAGTTTGGAAATGATGTAGTCCCGGCTGTTGTTGGTCACCGTGCCCATGCTGCCGAACGGGATCGTGTGGACCGGGCCTCGGGGACTGCGCAGCCGCAACGAGCGCAGGGAGATATGTTCCACCGAGCCTTTCAGGCCGCCGGTTTCAATGTAGTCGCCGACCCGAAACGCATCATCGATGAGAAAGAAGATGCCGGCAATGATGTCTCTTACGAGGGTCTGGGCACCGAATCCAATGGCCAAGCCAATCACGCCGGCGCCGGCCAGTAGCGGACCGATGTTGATGCCCATCGAAGAGAGCAGCAGCAGAAATACGATGGTGAACATGACAAACAATATCGTTTTGCGCAGCAACAACAGCAGGGTTTCACTGCGGGAGCCGCCGGCGCCCCCTTCTTCTCCCTGACCGGCTTGTTCCGTCAGGTCCTCTTTTTCGATATTTTCTTTGACCTGGGACCTGACAAATTCCCATAGGATCAAGCCGAACAGCAGGAGGATAAAGACCCGCTGCAGGGTGTTTTCGAGAAATATAAGCACCGTTCCGGTAATATTGATGTGCTCGTTAAGGATGTATTTGATCAGACTGACCAGTATCACCGTGATCAGGACAATCACCAGCCAACCGATGGTTTTCCTGCCGGAAGACAGTTCGGCTGTTCTTTGGTACCACCACCTTACCATCGCCCGAACGATCAGCAAAACACCCAGCGGCAAAACAATCAGGGCGCACCACTGCCAGATTGTCTGATCGAGAAAGGTCTTATCCGACCAGCCCGGCAGCCACTGGCTCCACTTGGGCGGCAGCAGCCGGCCGGGATTGGTGACATAAAAATCAAAAAAATCATGGCTGATCAGCGCATCGAGCTTGTAAGGATAATCTTTGACTTTGATGTAGAACTCTTCAAGTCGGGCAACCGTCTCCGGTGCAAATAGGAACTCCCCTTCGCGGGCGCCCTCCTCGACGCGGTCAATGATGATGTCGGTATTGGGGATCCGCCAGCGAATCATATCCGCCTTTTTATCCGGATCGTCCTCGCTATCGATGGCGTTCTCATTGGGTATTTCAGATACGGGCGGCAGGTCGATCCGATCCAGAACCTCCTTGAGCATGATGGCGCCCTCGTAACCCACATCTACTTTCAGGTTTTTCGGGACCTGGCTCAAATTCAGGCATTCAACACTGCTTTCGAAGTACTCTTCTGCTCGTTTGGCCATCCGCCGGACCGGTTCTGAGGGAAAAAATCCGGGCGTTTTCAAGTTGTTGCGATGGGCCTTCATCAGCAAACCATAGGCACGGTCCATATTTTCGATGAAGCTAATCAGCGTCGCCCGCGGACTGGCCGTGCTCGGTGGCTTAAGCAAAGCGCTGGCGCTTCCGATTGAAGAGTTTTCCTTTTGACGTGCTGATGAGGTTTTTGCCGGAGAAGATTCTTGCGCCTGAACGCTTATCACAACCAGCGCCGTGACGAGAAAAATGGTGACCAAACGAATGCCTGACAGTTTAAACATCATTTTCTTCCCTCTAAAGATTGCGCAGACAAGAAATACCAGTACCAATATCTATTTAGTTCATTATTCGAAATTACTCCGGCAGTGGATTTCTGTCGGTAGGAGCGGCTCGTGCTTGCATCTGCCGTGTTATAAAAGCGTTAGAGAGATCATAATCATTCAATGCGCAGCATCAAGCCGCAAGCAAAATATTGCAATTGTTTACGCTAACTTTCAAACGTTCATAATTGCATCGATACTTCAATTTTACGCGGTATAATTGGACTATGATTTCAAGACAGCTCAATCTTCCTTTCAGGAAAAATACTGATTTGAAAGAGGGTTGAGCTTAAGGACCCTTAAAGTCCTTACAATCGTGTTTTTGACCCCGAAAAGTGCGGTCTAAGATCGAAAAACGACTATCTATGGCAGGCTTTTAAATTAAAATCAATCATATAGCTTGGTCCGACAAGAGAGAGAAGAGATATAGCTTGGTCCGACAAGAGAGAGAAGAGAGGCCGGAATCATGACCCGCATGCAGCCGGCTTTCATCCCGGCGTTTATGGGCCAGGAAAATATTGAGCTTTATTCCTTTTCGCCCTCTCAGCAAAAAGGAATAGAAAGAATCCTCTGCACTACTAATGTGTAAATTCTTTAAATTTTATTAAGCAAATCATGCTGCAAGAACTGAAATGCTTTTAATTTTTATATGTTACCTTTGAAATCAATTCAATCCGCAATCCGAAATCCGCAATCCGAAATTTGCGGCCAACGGCCGCGCTGAGTACTCCGTGTCTCTAATGAGCGCAGCGAATGGGCGGTGAGAAAGAAATGAAAACATTCGCTGTACTTCCACTTTGAGGCAGATCCAGTTGCAAGGTAGCGTTAAAGGAAAAGTCTCTACTTTACTTTTCTTCATCAAAGTTACAGCTCTATATTTTTCCCCAATAGGTTAACCATGCCGAATTCACTGACCACATAAGAAACAAAAGCTTTCGGTATCACAGGTGAGACCCGGTCAGCCTTTTGAATAATTCTGCTGGTTTTACTATCGATACTTCTGGCCGGAATAACGATGATGGATTTGCCGCCGGGAGACATCGCTGTACCCTGAATAAAATCAAACATACCGGTTACCCCGGAAAAATGATTATGCGGCAGTGCGTCCGCGTACACCTGTCCACTGAGATCCATGGTTCTGGCAAAATTGATTGCGACCATCTTGTGGTTCCGAGCAATGATGGCGGGATTATTGACATAATCCGACGGTCTAAATTCAATGGCGACATTATCGTTTTGATATTTTATTGCCGCAAAAAGGCGCAAATGACGAAAAAATTATACGGATCGGTTCCAAGTTCAACGTTCAGCGTTCAAAGGTTATAAGATTTGATCGCTCCGTTGCCTTCACAACAGGGGCGAGGCCAAACGGGCAATCCGGGCGGCTACTCGAAACCAAAGGGGTTTATTGTCAAAGTGAGTGCGATCGACCGGTTCACAGAGCGCCAGGTCAGCCTGCAACATAGCTTCCACGCGCCAGGCAAAACGATCATCAGCAACAAGGGCCGTGGCTTCAAAGTTCAGGTACAGGGCACGGTTGTCGAGATTGACGGTGCCGACGCCTGCCAGGCGGTCGTCCACCAGAACCACCTTTTGATGCAGAAACCGGTCCTGGTAGCGGAAGAGTTGAACCCCGCAGTCGATCATCTCGTTGTAGGAGGTAAATGACGCCAATTCGACGAAGCGGTGATCCGCTTTTCCAGGGAGCAGAATCCGTACATCGACCTTGCGGATGGCTGCGGCCTGGAGTGCGCGCACCATGACATCGTCCGGCACAAAGTACGGACTGGTCAGCCATAATCGCCGCCGCGCAGTTTTGACCAGGGTCGCGAAAAGGGCGCTGCAGTTGGGCATGGAGTCGGCCGGCCCTGTGTTCACGATGGAGACTTTCAGATCATCAGCAGCTGCAGGCTGGATCGCGACGTTAAGCTCCGGGATCTGGCGGGTTGCCCAGAACCAATCTTTCAGGATTGAGTATTGAATGTGCTGGGCAGCCGGACCGTCGATTCTCAGATGGGTGTCACGATACGTCAGGTACTCGTCAGCCAGGTTGAGGCCGCCGATAAAGCCGATTCGTCCGTCTACAACGAGCAGCTTGCGATGATTACGGAAGTTGATCTGAAAGCGATTGCGGTGTCCCCGTGTCGTCTTGAAGCCGGACACTTCGATGGACGCATCGCGCAGGGCCTTCAGAAAGGATTCCGGCAGGGTCCAGCAACCGATTTCGTCGTACAAAAAGTGTACCCGTACCCCGGAGCGCGCTTTTTCGATCAACGCATCGCTCAGGCGGCGAGCGACGCTGCCATCCTGCACGATATAGAACTGGACGAGGATATATGATTCGGCCGCTGCGATGGCATCGTGCATCGCCCCGTAGGTCGCCTCTCCGTCAACCAGAAGCTCGACGCGGTTACCCCTCGTAAACGGGATCCGGGTCAGGCCCCGCACCAGGTCTTCGACCGCTTCGAGTCCTCATGTGGTTCTGCGGCCATCGCTGCCATACGCGAAAACCAGTCTTCCAGGTGTGCTCCGATGAGGGCTTCTTTTTCCTGCAGCGATTCCCGGTAACCGTGAAAATGCGTGCGGCCAAAAACGAGATAGATGGGGATCGTGACGACCGGCAGTACTATGAGGGCGATGGACCAGGCAATCGCCGCCTGTGACGACCGCGGACGCATTACGGCATCGACAGCGAGCAATATTCCAAAGATCTCGGCTAAGGCCAACAGAGCTGCTAAAAATGTAAGGTCATAAAAATCGAACATAAGAAAAGAAATCGAATTGTGTGTCGGCTCCACCTTCCGTCTTCGTTCTTCGAACTACGCCGCGACAGGTCCGTCTTCGCTCTTCTGGCTTGGAGCTTGGGGCTTCGCTCATCGAGCTACAATCCCCCACGTCGCTCTTCGCGCTACGACCCCACAGGTCGCTCTTCGAGCCACGACCTCACAGGTCGCTTTCCGCTGCAACCCGACACGTCGACCTGCGACGGGATAAGGCAGCGCGGTATATTGAGGCATTCATTAAACGGAACCAACCACTATCCAGATAACCCAAGCGGGTTTTCTTGTCAACTCAGACACCGAGGTATTTGGGAAAGGTAACCATGGAATGCGAATCAAACAGAAATACGGATTCAGCAAATTCAATCCGAATTACAGAGGTCATTTATTACGATTCAGAAGGCGAACTCATAAAAAGCTACCTGAATTCCCCAAAAAGTCTAAAACCCATGGCGTCAATGTATTTTCTAATTGAAACCCGGGATACTAGTGGGGGGTGGGGAGCAAGTTTTATCATTAAGTGGGAATCTGTCAATAAAGTTACACAACCACTGATTGAGGCCATTCATTCGGGAGGGAGCGGAACAAAAGGCTATATATTTGCCAGCAGGGGTTGGGCGATAAAAGGGGTTCATGAATAAAAAACTATGAGATGGTTGTCACGTCTTGAATTGTTAATAAGAAATGTAACGATAAGAATTCGCTGTTTATGTCGATAATTTAGCAGGACCGGCAAGTTGGTGGAAAATCATTTGCCTATGGGTAATTGGTGGCAGCGGATTCTTTTGTCTCCGACTGACAAGATGGCGCCTTTTTCTATAGCATCAGCAAAACGGTCTAAGATTCTTTTGCAGAAATTGTTAACATTGTCTGGACGCATATTTTTGAGCCTGAAGATAACGACCGAGGGTGATTTCGTCCCCGAGGTGGCAAGAAGTTTTCCGAAGTCTAAATCGTGAGTCAGGATAATTCGTTTTTCATTTAAGGCCTTGTTTAGGATTTCAGCGTCACTGGCGGTTTCCATATTTTCGTTTATCAGGTGGGTGGTATCATAGCCTAACTCTTCTAAATAATTGCCAGTTGTTCGGGAGATCCCCATGTCGAGGAGGAATTTCAATATGGTTTAACCCCCGGCGACAATCTCAATTCGATCCTCAGCCAGCCAGGCTGCATACTGGAAGCATTGGGAAATATCTTCAGCTTCAATGTATGGGTAGGCCTCAATTATTTCTTCAGAAGACATGCCATTGGCGACTAAATTCAGAACTAAAGATACCTGAATACGCATACCTCTTATGCAAGGCTTACCATCCATAATGTTAGGATCAACAGTGATACGATCGAATGGTTTTACGATTGTCATGATGAAGTGTTCCTTTAAACTTTAAAATTCGGCTTTCCGTAATTTACAATTCTTGTCGTATTAAGTCAACCATAACACATTTAAAAGATAATGATAAAGGAAGATATCGGTGTCACGTCCTGAATAGTGAATAAACACTATTAAATTTTGGTGGTTAAGGGGTCGGACCAAGGTAGAACCTTGACAATTAATATTTTCGCACAGCGACATCGCACACTCCCCTCCGCACGTCGCGGAGGTCGAGTCTGCATGCGTCGAGAGAGCGCCGCGAACGGGCGGCTAATTCTCCCATATAAAACAGGCCAATGAAAGCTTGATTGTCAACGTATACATGGTTATTGTATCAGCATGCATGAACGAATTACCATAAATGTTGATCAGTTCCACGATATACTCCGTAAAGTTCATATACTGTGCCACGAACATAGCCCACCCCACTTTTAAGTATCCTTCTACCTTTTATTTTCTGAAATGATTAGACGTACCCGGTACATTATGACTGAACCGTATATCTGCTGCCTGGTTATTATTCATCGCACGCTTAAGCACTATCATATGGGATCGTCCTAAATAAACGGTGCGCTGTCTATAAATTCCATAATTAACCTGCGAAGGAGGGAGATATGGCCGTTATTACCATTTCCAGAGGATCCTACAGCCGCGGCAAAGAAATCGCCGAAAAGGTTGCCGCCAAGCTTGGTTATGAGTGCATCTCAAGAGATCTTCTGCTTGAGGTGTCCAAGGAACACAATATACCTGAATTAAAACTGGTTCATGCCATTCATGACGCGCCCAGTATGCTGGAGCGTCTGGGACGCAAGGAAGAGAAATACATTGCTTTCATCAAATCTGCGCTCGTAAGACGCTTAAAGGAAGACAACATCGTTTATCATGGGCTGGCCGGTCATTTTTTTGTCAAAGATGTACCGCATGTGCTCAAGGTAAGGGTATTGTCGGACATGGAAGATCGCGTCCATCTGGAAGCAGAACGCAAAAACATCGATGCTGAAGAAGCTCGACGGATTCTTGAAAAAGACGATGAAGAACGGCGCAAATGGAGTCAGCGATTATACGGAATTGATACGGCCGATCCCAGCCTCTATGATCTGGTTGTGCACATCAAACAACTGACGGTTGATGATGCTGTTGATCTAATATGCGCTTGTGTTTCAAAAGAGCAGTTCAGAACAACCCGGGAGTCTCAGCGTATGATCGAAGATCTGGCTCTGTCAGCCGATATCCAAAAAGCACTAATGGATGTGGGTCCTGATATTGAAGTTTGTGTAGACAATAAAATCGCCTATATCGAAACAGAGGCGGCCATCAGCGATGAGATTAATTTTGTCAATGAAATCAGGGGAGTAGTCGAAACCTTCGACGGCATTTCGGATATCAAAATCCAATGCCATCCGATCGTTCCGTTGAGCGAATAGGAGCTGCCTCAACGGTGCACAATGTAACACTCGTGCGCCGTTGAAAGAAGATATCGGTGTCACGACCGTTTTTCTACAACCATCGCCGATCTAACTCAATATCTTCTTGACATATATGGAATCATCTTTTATTCTACAAAAAACTACTTTTTTGTAGAATAATTTAGTTATATGGATCTAAGAGGGATAAAACAGAAAAATGAAACAAGCAAGGCAGAAACAACCCCAAATATCGGCACACGTAAGCGAAGGTACGAAATCGAAATTGGATCGGCTTTCGCAAGCACGAGGACTGCGCAAGGCTTTTGTCCTGGAACAGGCACTATTATACCATTTTCGAGCCCTCGAGGAATTGCCGGAGGAGGCGTTTCTTCCACCACGTTTGGTGTTATCCCAGCATTCTTTTGAGAAGGTCGTTGAATTAGTTGATAATCCTCTTCGTCCCACCGAAGCCATGCAGGAGTTGATGGATGGCGTATCAGATAAGACCGTTACAAAAGCGTGACAACCGAAAAACGTTCGAATGTGGACAAGCAGATTTATGCCAAACCTGTGTCGGACCAAGCTAGAACACCGCCAACTAAGGCAGGAGCTTATAAACAAGGCCGTTTTTAAGCCTTAGAATGCCCTTTTTACCGTCGAAAAGATGCATTTAAGGGAAAAGGCCGCTTGATGAATTTCAATGTTTGGCTTTATCTTAAACCGCCTTTTGGGGCGCCAAATACATCACTTTAAGCCCAAAAAACTGGACTATTTCTAACAGACATTCTTAATTGTCAAGCGTTCACCTTGGTCCGAACCCTGTTCAGTTGTGGAAATATGAAAATATATTGAATCGGGTAAAATTCGTTCACGATTTTATTCACGTACCCCTTTAATCGCCCAACCCCTGGTGGCAAATATATAGCCTTTTGTTCCGCTACCACCCGAATGAATGGCCTCAATTAGTGGTTGTGTAACTTTATTGACAGATTTCCACTTAATGATAAAATTGGCTCCCCAACCCCCTCTGGTATCCGCCGTTTCAATGAGAAAGTATGTTGATGCCATGGGTTTTAGATTTTTAGGGGAATTCAGGTAGCTTTTTATGAGTTTGCCTTCAGAATCGTAGTAAATGACTTCTGTAATTTGGATTGAATTTGCTGAATCCGTGTTCCTGACAACAAGATTTGCTGACAGATTAAGAGAAACTTTTACATTTCCCCCCAAAAATATATGGGAGTATATCGGAACGTAAACCGTTTGACTGTTCCACAGCTTAATGCCTGATTCAGCATGACTGATTGTTGCGAATATGCACCCCCAAAAAATTATCCATAGGCTTAATTTTGTATACTTCTCCACTATGCTTCTTCTCATTTTTGACTCCTCTTATTTGATCTCAGCCTTTGTCAGGATTCAAATTAAAAACTGAAAAAATTTTGCGATCAAGTCGCATTTTTGACACAAACCATTAATGCATTTACATATATCTAAATTTTGACCAATCAATTGGCCTAAATAATGTGAATGAAATTGTCTGCAGTCAATGAGATAAGATTCATTGGGCGGAAACATTATTGGCTGGTTAACTGCATTTTAGTTCCTTCCTTAGCAATTTCTTAACCTTGCTATGCTCTAAATGATTAAAACCTCAGTGCCCATTTGACAACCTCCGGTTCCGGTTTAAGCTTAAGTGTTCTTAAATAAACCCAGTTGTTGCATAAATAATGATGGAAATGTAGATCAATCCCTATACACAATAGTGTAAACCGATAGTGGAGTTGTATTGCTGGATCTCACCCCTGGTTGATTCTTGTGTTTTAGTTGTAGGGTGGGCTGTGCCCACCTTCGACCTTAGATTCAGCGCTTTCTGGTGGGCACCCGTCTTCGTCACGCTTGCAGCGTGACTTCGCCGCGGCACGTAGCAGCCCACCCTACAATGAGAAGTTTTTGCATCATTAGGGTAAACTTTATTCTACCTATATAGATTAAAAGAATGTCCCATCAAAACATTTAAGTTAGGACGGGATGATATAGAAAAATTTAGAACATTAAAAATGTAATGGGAGGCGATAAACAATGAAAACGAAGGTACGAAAAAACATAAACCGTATCTTGGCCGGTACCATGTGCATTTTGGCGCTCCTGATTGTAATGGCGACAACAACCGCTTTCGCAACGGAGAAAAAACCGGCTGAAAAAACACTGATTATCAACGCAAATGTTTTCAACGGCAAGAGCGAGCAGCTTGCCGAGGGCATGAGCGTACTGGTGGAGGGCAACAAGATCACAAAGATTGCAAAGTCCATCGAGGCGCCGGCAGGAGCCGCCATCATTGACGCAGGCGGCCGCACGCTGATGCCGGGCATGATCGACAATCACTGGCACGTGATGCTGGCCGCCCTGCCGCTCTATGCGCTTCTGACCGCTCGCGACGGTTACATCAATCTCATCGCGGCCAAGCAGGCGGAAGCGACCCTGATGCGGGGTTTCACCACCGTCCGCGATGTTGGCGGCAATCCATTCTCGCTGAAGGCGGTAATCGATTCAGGACTCTATGTCGGCCCGCGGATCTACGCAAGTGGTCCTGCCATCGGCCAGACCTCGGGCCATTCCGACGTGCGGGCGCCCGCCGCCGTGCCGGCCGAAGTGGACGCACCGCTCGACCTTGCTGCCCGCAGCGGACACTTCCTGATCGCCGACGGCGTGCCTCAAGTGCTGCAGCGGGTCCGCGAAGCGCTGCGGATGGGGGCGTCGCACATCAAGATCATGGCGGGCGGCGGCACCACTTCTCCGTTCGACCCCCTCGACTCGAAGCAGTACACGCTCGAGGAACTCAAGGCCGCCGTGGCCGCGGCAGAGTCTTGGAATACTTATGTCGGCGTCCATGCCTACACACCGGCGCAAGTGCAACAATCAATTGAAGCAGGCGTCAAAGTCATTGAGCATGGGCACATGATCGATGAAGAGACCGCGATTCTCATGGCGGAGAACGGCGTCTGGCTGAATATACAGCCTTTCCTGTCATCGGAAGAGTGGATGTACATCGACGATCCCTTTACGCGTGCCAAGCAGGAGGTGATGTTTCAAGGGACCGACACCGCCTACCGGCTGGCCATCAAGCATGGTCTGATGATCACCTGGGGCAGCGACATCCTGTTCGCGCCTGAGCTGGCGGAGAAACAGGGATATATGGTCACCCTGCTCAGGAAATGGTACACACCCTATGAAGCGCTGAAGATGGTGACGTACGACAACGCGCAGATATTCGCCCTTTCCGGCCCTCGTGACCCATATCCCGATGCGGAACTCGGCGTCATTGCGGAAGGCGCCTATGCCGACCTGATACTGGTCGACGGGAACCCGCTCGAGGACCTCGAACTCGTCGCGGATCCGCACAAGAACTTCGTCCTCATCATGAAGGGTGGAAAGATCTATAAAAACGTTGTCATGTAACGGGAAGATCGTCAGATGATCATGCCCTATTTCTTGGTCATCATTTCGCTGGTTCTGTACTACTAATATGTAAATTCTTTAATATTTATTAGGCAAATCATGGAAACTTATAGATTTCGAATATTTATTTTTAATCATTTAAAGAATCTGTGTAATCTGCGTAATCTGTGGATTAAATGCCTATTTGGTTGCGGCTTTGCCGCGCTGTGTATTCCTTGTTTGGAAATATAAGGAGAGAAACGGAAAATTTCGATAACTTTCGAATTAAAGATCATTACGGTTATGGATAATTGGTACACACTGGCGATCATTGCAGTGATTCTAATGGGGACCCAAAGTTTTCTTTACAAGGTTTCGGCAGAAAGAAACTGCAATACCGCCTGGACAACATTTTCGTTTATGGCCACGGTGGCGCTTTTAAGTTCGGTGGTGTTTTTCTTACGCAGCGAATCGGCTCCCAACATCACTTTCACATTTTTCGTCGGCATTTTAAACAGCAGTGCTTTTTTGGCAGCTACCATGACGCATATCGAGGCTTTAAAGCGTCTGCCGGCAAGCATCGTCTACTCGATTGTCCGGCTAAATGTGGTGGTGGTTGTCCTTTTCTCGATTGTCTATTTTAAGGATCGCCCAACGTATTATCAAATCGCAGGCATAATGCTCGCCGTCATTGTCATCTTGATACTGACACGACAACTAGAGGCTGATAAACCCTCAGCCGGGCAGACTAAAGGCGGCCTGATATTGGTTTTTGTTTCACTTTCCTGCGGTTCAATTGCTTCAATTTCGAGCAAATTTGCGGCCATGCATGCCAATCCCCTGACCTTCATGGCCATTTCCTATCTCTTTTCGACCTTATTTTCTATCGGTTTGAGAAATAAACTTCAAACTGAACCTGTCCAAGCTAATCACAAGGAAGCTCTCGCTATCGGTCTTTCGATGGGCCTCATCAATTTTGTCGGCTACTACACATTTCTAAAAGCCCTTTCGTTAGGACCCCTGTCTATTGTTATCGCAATCATCGGCCTTCATTTTGTGATCGCTATCCTTTTGTCGGTTATGATCTATAAGGAAAAATTAACCCCGCCTATAATAGCTGGGGTTTCGCTGACAATTTTATCGGTCATTCTATTGCGTCATTAACCGGTCATGAGCCGGCTAAACCATTAAGTGGCGGTGTGTCACACGGATTTTGGAAGTTAGGATCGATAGATTTTTTTATGTAATCTTGGAAGGCAATGCCCGTGCATAACAAATAAAGTCGCTTTTCTTCGATGATTCTGCATTTAACAAGGTGGGCATTTATTCACGGATCTTCACATTTATTGAGCGTTTCTCCGGTAGTCAATTAAGCATTTGTTATGCTGGATCCATTTTGATGGGCTTCTTTATAAGCTTTGAGTAAAGCGTTGATTCTTGTCTGATAACCCTTTCCTTGATTTTTAAACCAGGCTAGTACATCCTCATCGATTCTCAAAGTAACCTGTGTTTTTCGGACTACTGGCTTCAGACCTTTCCGAAGCACGGCTTTTGCAAACATTTCAGCAGTGATCTCAGGATTATCAGAGAAATCTATATCATTGTCATCCAGCTTATCGACACGGTTCCAATCTGATTGATCAGTCTGGGATTTGTGAGAAATATTTTTTTTCTTCATATTTTGTTGCCTTTCGTATTGAAATGACTCTTATAGAGTCCTCGTCTTCGGTATGTACCAAGACAACGACCCTCCCTTCAAGAATTCCAAGTGTAACAAAACGCTCCTCTCCATAATCGAAACGATCATCCTTGATTGTGAGAGTATAGCTATCAAATATTTTTGAGGTGTTGATAAAATCTATTCCATGTTTTTTTATATTTAATTCGCGCTTTGTGTCATCCCATTCGAAATCCATGCGATAATTGTAGTTACATTATGGCAATACGTCAAGTAAGAAATATGAGGGTCAAAGCTTGAATAGTGAATTAACTTATTGAAATTTCATTTATATTCACAATTCAGGCTTTGACCCTTGGTTTTTTTGGACATAAATTCAATCAGCCATATTCTAATCCCTATGTGGATATTTTTGGATGTAAAACTTAATATTTCCTTCTTTTTTGATGTTTTCATATTGATATTTCCTCCTTTTTTTGGCTATCAGCTTTATTTCTGGAGGACTAAAAATGGACTGGAGGTGGATTTTATACTTTATGGTCCTGAAGGACTAATCGCCATTGAGATTAAACGATCCAGACACGTACAATCAAAGGATTTGAGAGGATTAAAAGAGTTTAAAAAAGATTATCCTCCGGCAAGATGCTATCTCTTTTACGGTGGTTCAACGCCTCTCTTTATAGACGATATTCCGGTACTTCCTATCGAGCAGGCATTACGGAATCTGGATCAATTATTGCGCCCGTCATAAGCCACCGGCTATGCCCGCCACGGTGGCAGTTACGCTATTTGAATATTTTGCTATTTTTTCACAATTCAAGCTTTGACCCTTGGCTTTTCAGACGGACTGAATATCCGTCCCCTTAGTTTCTAGGCGAATTATACGATTGTTTAGATCCCTGACGACATCATCCAGTTTTCCCAACCGCCCATCCAGCAAAGCAACACGCTCATTTAGTAAAATCGTTGAACGCAGCGCCTCGGATACTTTTTCCGATAAGCTCATCCCGGATGCTCCTTGATCATCGCATGGGTTTCATCTATGCGCTTGATTGTATTGTCAATTTTTGCAACGAGTTCAGCAGTCGATCTAATTACCTCGTCCGCCAAGGCTTCCAGCAGCGCCTCGTCCTCGGTTGAAATGTCAGCATCAAAAACGTCGATGGCGTTACGCACGACTTCGGCGAAGGACACATTCTTATCCTTGGCAATGCGCTCAACTTTTTCTATCAAGTTAGCAGGCATTAAGATCGGTTTCCTTTGCATAGCACCAGGCTGGGATATCGTTTGCATAATTCACCTCCTTGTTTCTTCAATCAATAACACATGTGCCGACCATGCGCAAAGCTGTCAATACTCGTCGCGAGGATCTCTTAAATAAATAGAGCAAAAGGGGTCAGATCTTTGAATTTGACAATTTTTCTATTTGGCTCAGGATTCGGCCATATTGTTTCTTCAATTTCCGAATTTTTTAGATAATCGCATTTTTTTGAAAACTCAGCTTTTTCAAAACGACGGGTTCGGATTGGATTTGAATGAATGTAACGACTCAACGGCAACAGGTACTCATCTTCATCAACCAAAAGTGATTTAAACCGGCCTTGAAAAACATGGCCCGTGCGGCCATTGCGACGATTGAATCTCACAGTGTATGTGACCAGAAAATGCCGCATAAATTCGCTGAGATTAGCTCGGGGGGTCTGCACCAGCAGGTGGAAGTGTGATTGGTCATCAACACGTAACTGATGAGTTTAAACTGGTAAGTTTCACAGCTATTCGCCAATGCATCCAGAAAAACTTGACGGTCCTGATCTATTATAAATTTATCATCGCGGCGGTTGCCGCGATTCATGACATGATAATACGCATCCGGGTATTGTATTCTCAGTGGTCGTGCCATAGCACTTAATTGGCATATTCGGAATATTTTTTCAATTTAAAAGATCTGACCCCTTTGATTCCCAGATCGTGGAGCGCTTTAATGCCGAAGGCATCGACTTTGCCTTCCCCACGCAGACGCTGCACCTGGCCGGCGACGAAAAGCGTCCTCTCGACATCGGCCAGCGACCGGTTTCCCAACAAGGTGCCTTCTCCGAAAACGCGGGTCTTGAGCAGGGTGCGGCCAAGGAATCTGTGTGACCGCAAGTCATGGGAGGCGGTTTACCCCCAACACTTCTTTCACAAGACGTTTTGCCTGGCAGACGAGATAATGCGGTAATGAAAGAAATAGATAGGGATGTCCGAGTGCGCCTTGGATTTTCACAGTTAATTCCGTTAATGACGGTGTCATGGTATTGAAACGCAGTGCTACAGGGACTCTTTTCTCTGCCATAAAAACCTGCAGGGATTTTAATGATCCTGAAGCTCCCGCTTTGACTTCGACCGGAATGACCTTGTTATCAATTGATAACAAGTAATCTACTTCCGCTGAAGAACTCTTTTTTTCTCTATTCCAGTAATACAATTCCGGTTTCTCGTAGCTCAGATTTTGATAAAGAAGATGTTGACCGATAAATTGCTCTGCTACTGCCCCATTATTTACCAAAGTCAAATCCTTTACAACCTGCAGCGTCGATAAATTCAATCCCAGTGATTGAGTCATCAAACCGGTATCCAGAAAAAGTGGTTTAAAATCCTTGGCTTTCATCTCCGCGCCAAGAGGAACGCCATTACCAGCACTATGGTGAACTCTGTAAATGACTCTTGCCATTTCCAATAGATCAAGTGTGTCCGCCAGATCTTTTGATCTCTCATCAGGATCAAGACTGACGTATTTAAGCTTCTTGCCCACCAACGCCGGTATTCGATGAAAAACTTTTCGGATTCTTTGTGGATAGATGCGTTTGCGGTATTTCGAAAAATCATCTTCAAATGTCTGAAGTATGCTTCCATGTTCTCTGTTTGAATGCTGAAATGATTTGTAGTCCCTATATGCTGCGACAGCCGCAGGCATTCCACCAACGATCCAGAAAAGTTTCAAAAAATCTATCAATTTCTGATGTATCGATTCCGGTATGGATTCATCAGGACCGATGCCGGACAAAAATGAGACCAGCCGCTGCTGATCCAATGCCAATAAAAACTCCTCAATCGTCATTGGCCCCAGATGCAAATACTCTATTCTCCCAACAGGCATCGAAAAATCATGCTCAGACAATAAAAACTCCAGAAGGCTACCGGCAGCGATAACAAATATATCCGGTCGTTTCTCATAAAAATATCGTAAATATGGGAGAACCTCCGGCACGGCTTGAATCTCGTCCAAAAATATTAGGGTTTTGCCAGGTATGATATCCTGATTGTGTTCCATTTCTAATAACTGCAGACATCGATCGACTTCGCCTTTGACAAAAAGCTTCGCCTGTTCCGGCGTATCATCAAAATTGATCTCAATTAAGTGATCAAAATCTTCTTCGGCAAACTTTCTAACCAGCCAGGTCTTGCCGACTTGTCTGGCACCTCTCAAGACCAATGGTTTACGATTTTTCTGATTTTTCCAGTCTTTCAAGTCTGTCAGAGCGTTTCGATACATAATTTAGATCCTCAACTCTTTAAAACCAAGCAAATGATCTCACTCAAATTTGCATGTTAGCCCCATAAATTACACCCGACGGGGTTTGAGAACTTGAAGTTTGCCAGATTTCACGACAATCAGAAATTAATTTTATCGTTTTTATGTAAAAACACAAGGGTGTTTTTCAAAAATATTGATAAAATAACAAAAAAGTGGTGTCAAATCATGATCAGTGATTTATTGATTTTGTAGTCACAAATCAAGATTTGACACCTTTTTTTTGAAGATTTGACACCTTTTTTTTGACACCTTTTTTTCCAATTTAGACAAAGGGCATGAGCTTTCTCCAACTCAGTAACCGCCCTTTCGAATTGCCCCTTCAATCTATGAATATGACCGATCAAAAAATAGGTGCCGGCACTTTCGCCCCCCAATTTTGAGTGCATTTTGTGACAGTTCAAAAGCCCGTTCGGTGGATTTCTCAGTAGAATTGCTCGTATCGAAAAGGACATCAGTGAGAATGGTCCATGCCAACATGACCATTGCTCCTATATAATTTGGATCCAGGGCGGTAATAATATCCTCAGTAAATCCATTGCTGATAAATTCTTGACCTGGATCACCACTTAAATTTTTAAATGGCAGTACAACGATTGATGGCTTATCAGGCAGCGGAAGCGCCATCTTCTTCTCGGAGGCTGGTTCGATAGAAGGCGGGGTGGGACGCACAAAATAGTACCAGATCCCGACAGCTCCCACTCCAATAACCAGGACCGCAGCCATTGTCGAAGCGGTTATGCGCCATTTTTTTTGAGCAGCTCTTTTGGCCTTGACGACTCGATGGGCAGCGGCACCCGGATAAGACAGAACTCGATAGGATCGAATCCGCTCAGGTATATTATTGACGGCTTGCTCCCCCAGATATTCATATTCCAAACCCAATTTGTTCACGATGCTGTCATGTACTGTACCGGAGATACAGATACCGCCCACCTCAGCCAAACTCTCCATGCGGGCAGCGATATTAACTCCATCACCATAAATTCGGTCGCCTTCCTCGTAAACATCTCCAAGGTTGATGCCAATCCGGTATCGCATTCGGCGTTCTTCCGGCAGCTCAGAATTTCGCTCTGCCAGTTCACGTTGAATTTCAACGGTACAGTTCACCCCATCGACTATACTGCCAAACTCAGCCAGCAGATTGTCACCCGGCGCATCGACTACCCGGCCTCGATACTGCTGAATAATCGTTGTCATGGCGGTGCGGTAGGCTGTCAATTTTTGGATCGTAGCTTCCTCATCGTCTCGCATGAGACGGCTGTATCCTGCCACATCCGCACTGAAAATCGCGGTCAGTCTGCGTTTTAAACCTTCTTGCGACATGGGGCCAGTCCCCTCATTTTATGAAAAATTGAAACGGAGAAATTTAGGTGCAATTGTAGCAGAAGCTTGTCGAATATGATGTTAGGTCCGGCTCGATTTCAGAAATGAAACGCATTCAGGTCAAGTTGGAAAGTAATATATGGAGTTTAAGATACTACATTGTGTTACAAATAATCAAGTCCTGTTTTGGCTGAATTCAGGATTGGATTCTGTCCACCATTAAAAACCGATAGCAAGCAGCAGATATGGCTTTTTTGATATTTAGAAGAACCAATATAACTCGATGGTGAATATTTCATTGACCAAGAGACCAAAATTCAGTATAAAGCTGTTTACATGAAAGACTCTTTATTTAGTCAATAGCTAAATTTGATTAATTGCCCCTCTATTTGTCATCTCTATTTCCCCTCTAATCGGAAAGACAATGATTGAAAACTGAGTCCTTTATTACCCTTTTTCCGTTGCAGTTTGTATTTCATATTTATTTATTGTTCTCAGTTTAAAGGAAGTAGAAAATGACAAGTTTATTATTTTCCGACAAGGCTAATGTCACCAAACCAGACTTACAGCAAGCGACAAAAAAATATGAACAGCCGAATCAATTGAAGGCCGTATGGCAGCTTGCAAACACTTTCATTCCCTACCTATTTTTATGTATTCTGATGTATTTTAGTCACACTGCAGGGTATTCATACTGGATAACCTTATGCCTGGCCATTGTGGCGGGCGGTATGTTAGTTCGAATCTTCATATTTTTCCATGATTGTGCCCATCATTCGTTTTTTGCATCCAGACGAGCGAATACTTTTTTAGGTTATATATGCGGAATATTAACCTTTACCCCCTATGAAGAATGGAGGAAATCCCATGGATTGCATCACAACACTTTCGCGGACCTTGATCGAAGAGGCCAAGGTGATGTTTGGACATTGACAGCAGAAGAATACCGCACGGCGTCGAAACCAGAAAGATTTTGGTATCGGCTTTTTAGAAATCCGTTTGTACTGCTGTGTTTGGGCCCTGCATATTTATTCCTGGTATCTTACCGATACCCGCACAAAGGTTCAAAAAAACGTCAAAGCATTAGCGTGGTTATTACCAATGCCGCCATTACAGTTATTATACTGGTTGCAAGTTTCACCATCGGGTTTAAGGCGTATGCTATAATTCAGCTCCCGGCTATATTTTTTGCCGGAGTGATTGGCGTATGGTTGTTTTACATTCAGCATCAATTCGAAGGGGTGTATTGGTCGCGTCATGACCAGTGGGATCCTATAAAGGCTTCACTTCAAGGAAGTTCATACTATAAATTGCCTAAATTATTACAGTGGTTTACCGGCAATATCGGATTACACCATATCCATCACCTTCGATCCCGAATTCCGAACTATAATTTACAAGGAGCCTACGATGATACAAAAGACCTACTGAAAGTTGAACCCCTTACCATCCGCAAAAGTATCGCTTGTCTCCAATTAAAGCTGTGGGATGAAAAAAAACAAAAACTGGTGGGATTTAAGTCAGTGTATGCATGAGTAAAATTGGGACAACATGCTTACGCCTATTACTTATAGCAACAGGTGATTTCTCATGGCTGACAAAATGACTTACAGCGGACTCGAACGCAAAATCAAAAAATTGGAAAAAGAAGCTTTTGAATACATGCGTAGGGAAAGAGAAATTAATAAAAAACGAAAATTGTCTGAATTAGGCCACATGAGGCGCACCTTAAGCTTGATGAAAATTAATGAGGAACTGAACAAAGAGATTAAACGAATCAAGAGTACCGATAGCAATGAACTTGAACAGATCTCTCACAAACTTAGAGGTAGAATAAAGGAGTTGAACTGTCTCTATGAAATTTCAAGCTTTCGCAAGGAAAATAACTTCTCTTTGGAGGGTATTCTTCAAGAAATTGTTGATTTCATTCCACAGGCTTGTCAGGACCCTGAAATTACTTGCGCTCGAATTACTCTTAATTCTTGTAATTTTAAAACCAAAAATTTTAAAGACACCAAATGGAAGCTGTCCCAAAAAATCAAGGTGAATAATGAAACGATTGGCATATTGGAAGTTTGTCGCCTTAAAGAAAGATCAGAGTATAGGCAGGAGACATTCCTCGAGGAAGAAAAAAGATTATTTGGTGCGATTGCTGAATGTATCGACAGAATAGTCGAACGTGAATGGGCGGAAGAAGAAATCAGAAAATGGCGGAACAGAGTCGAAGAGCTTACCAAACTAATGGAATGAATCCCGTTTTTAACTGGGATCCCTTTTGAAGAGTGAGTTGCCCTTGAAGCCAAATCTACCATACCACGACCTCAACTGCTCAGTGCTCATCGTCACATCTTTTCCATTGGGCATAAAAATCGGGCTGAGGCTCAAAATGACTTGGTAATTATCAGCCTGATTGCAAAGTTCCTGAAGTATTTGGCCGCCATTTCCGCGATTACCCTTGAAAGAACCTAAATGGTAGATGTATACGCAGTTTATGTTTTCATGCCTATAAACAGCCAAGGCAACAGCACCAATCGACTTCCCATCTGTATCTTCAAAGACGAAAGGATATATTTCTGATAGGTTATGGTCATAACCAACGCCGATTGCGATTCGTCCCTCGTATTTTTTGTAAAGATACTTCACATAATCTTGCTCCTGACCCATTATATTGTAAATCCTATTGCTTTTTTACATCTGCTGCAGATATTAGATCTCATCCTGAGATTTTTCCGGATTCTCTTCGGGCGCTATTTTGTCCTTATTTAATTTGCGTTGTCTTTTTTCTTCTTGTTTTAGTTTCCTTGCTAATTCCTTCTTACGCTTTTTGAATGAATAACGTGATTTCGCCATATTGCCTCCTCGCAAACTTTTCTTTAAAATAGTGAAAAAAATTGGAATTGGAACAGGACTTTTTTGTTTAAGATTTTGAAGTTAAGGACAGGTCAATCACTAATTTAAAATGAAAAAGGGCAATCCTCTCTATTCGAAGAATGCCCTTTTACTTGGAAGCGAAAGTTAGATCACGGTGACATTTGCAGCTGCAGGACCTTTTTGTCCTTGCTCGATGTCAAAGGAGACTTGGTCGCCTTCACTGAGGGATTTAAAACCGGAAGAGTTGATTGCTGAATGATGAACAAACACATCCGGGCCTTCTTCCTGCTCGATGAATCCAAAACCTTTGCGGTCGTTAAACCACTTGACAGTTCCATTGGTCATAATAACACCCTCCTTTCTTAATAATTTCAACGTTGCAAACTGGAGGATGCCATTCTGGCAGGTAGGTTGTTCCTTCAGAAAGAAACTGCCCCGATTAGTTATGGCGGGACTTGATTGATTAGTTGTACAATAATCCCTATTCTGGAGAATAGCAAGCGAATTATTGAAATTTTGTTTTGTAATACATAGATTCGTCAAAATTTGCATTCTATATTGATGGACTCAACCGCCCCGAAATGTTTAAAAGCCGGTCATAACTCCTCTTTGGTGAGATCGTACGACAAAATTCCTACATAGATGTTCATTCTGATTTTTTAAATGAAAATTGTTAGATCATTTTTCAAAATTAGATGGAAGAATTGATCGATCGTCAAAAAATACTACTATTTTCGGGTCTGAGTTGCCGTTAAATAAGGTAGTCACACTCTTGGCAATGAGCTCTGCGCATGGATAAATAGGAAAGAAATCTCCGGATCGAAGTTCGGATATTAATGCCTTTTGACCCTCTTTGATAGCGGTACGCATTGAATCGCCGCCGAAAGAAACTTCATGGATAATAGAATAATCTTCCGCAATGGGTTTGTAATCATGACGTTTGTGAAGTTTTGTCTTAAGAACAGCAAATTCCTTAATCGAAAGACAGTCTGTCTGGCCATCTTTGGTGATGTCGTATCGTTGAAGCATAATACCTCCCTGCATTGTTAGGTCCGGTTTTGGCGATTTTGTTTTGGTAATTTGCTGCTCAAACAATATGCAACTTATTTACGATCATCTATAGGAAGGTACATATTATCGTTGCTCTAATTTTGTATATCAAAAATCAGTAGAACTGAGTGTAATGCTTCAAAGACCGATAAGCTCTGCTATATTTTACACTTCAAATATAAGTATGTCGTTATTACAATTTTTGGTTAAGAGTTCCTGTGACCGCAGATGACATCATTAGCCTATTGGTATTTTTGAGTTTGACTTAACGGTATTAGTAAAGCAATAGCTCTATAGAGAGAATATTAGAAGAAGGTCTAAAACAGGCGAGACGGTAGTGAAATGCTGAATTAAATCTTGTTCCAACATAGTTCTTTACAGATCTACAAGTTGGAAATTTATAAATTTAAAATAATCATTACTTTAGAATTGTCAAAGTCAAATCCGGCACGCTGATTGCGTTGTGTAAATGACACCGTGGTCGAGTCTTAAAATAAACAGATGAGATTTGCTAGAAACATAATAGGAACTGGTGTAGAATTCTGAGCAGTTATTAATCTGTCTCTTTAATCATTAATCAAGACGTGAAAGTATGCAGCAACAGCCGTTTATCTAGCGGGTTAAAGTCCCGTCCAAGGAATTGCCCGTTCACCTTGGTGGCGCGCGGGAGCGGCATCTGAGCAATCATGGGCCGTAAGTTGCCAATCGGCAAAGTTGCCGGCCACAATGCGAGTGAACCTATTCTCGGCCACGTAGCTTGAAGTGGAGAAGCCGACCCTCTTGTCAAATGGAGAAGGCCGATGGACTTGGACTGAGAGAACAGAAGCGGTCTGAGTCATTTCCCGGGGTTGCAGGGGTGGCACTATTCTTGCGGCGCATACCAAATCGGCGACGTATAAGCCCGTTCCTGATGGACAAGCACTGCATCATCGGCCGCTCTCACCCCAAAGAAGGCCACATCACAGGCAACCCAGGTCGGAGTGGGAATTTCCAATACACGCACATAATAGAAAGCGCAATGTGAGGGTTCGAAATCCGAGCCTTTCCAATAAGCCAGAAAGACTGGCGTACCGATTGTGTTCTTGAAAATGGCCTTCTTTACTTGCGGATATATTTGCCTTTTTTATTCAATAGCGCCAGATCAAATTCAACGCGAGCGTATGGACATGGTTAGTTTTGTAATCTCCTTTGAGATTGCCCGCAATGGGCCGCCTTGCTGATCGATTTCGGCATCACGCTGTAAACATACGCCAAGCTGCCCGCCGGGATGCCCCCCCCGCATTACCACCGTCTCCACCGCCAAAGGTGGATTCATCCACATCGAACTCGACATTGAGCCAACTGCCTTGAATACCGGCGAACAATTGAGAACGATCAAGTTTGGTCATGCCAGCGGGATTAAACATTGCTACCGAAGCATCGGCGGCAGTCGCACCGCGCCCTGCAGAAGCCGTGCCCATGTCGGGATTTGCCATCTCATAGACCCAAAGCCCGGCGCCAAAAGCCGAATGGGCGAATAGCAAAAATATTCCAATCAAAGCGGCCAAAAATACATAAGGAACAAGACTTTTTTCACATCTCATTTTCATTTATATTTCCTTTGATCGGCTTAATATTAACTCGGCGACTCATTACGTCATTCCAACCGCAACGGAGCGGAGAGCCGGAATCCAGCCAACGTCTTAATTTTACTGGATTCCCGCCTTCGCGGGCAGGACCAGAGGATACCAAAAAGATACTATATTTATCCGCCGGTTTAATAATGCGCCCGCCTCCGGTATTTCCAAGATCTATTTCATCAGCTCGATGTTCGGCAGTTTGAATGTTTTATCAAAGTAGGGCTGCTCCGGGCCGTAGAACCGGAACAGCAGGAAGAAATCCTCGCCAGCTGTCGGAGTCCAGTTGGACTCCAGGCCTTTTTGGGCCGTTTTGCCAAAGTAAATATCCACCGAGCCGTCGTCATTCAGTGTCATCATTGGAACGGTAATGGTGACAATTATAAAAAATATGACGAAAAAAGCGGCAGATGATTTTTTCATCATTTTTTGTACCTTTCGTTTCATTTCGCTTTCTATTTAAGGCCCCAGCAACAGGGCTGTGGCCTCAGTCTGGCAGTCGTGCAGTGGTCTAAGGCCTTTGGCACGAAGGTTCGCAAACTCAGCCTCAGCTGCCTCTAGCTCGGCCGCGAATGTGGAATCTGCATGCAGGCGCGCGACAGTGGCGGCTCCCATAAGCCGACCTTCGACCACATCGCTGTACCAATGGACATTGCAGACAACTCGGCTTTCTCCAAAAGCCCGACCGCGGGCAAGGATCACATCAGCCCGCTCGGGGGCGACCTCACTCAGTATCAGTGCCCAGGCCCAGCCAAGGGCCGTATGCCCGGATGGACAAGACCCGTCCTTCTTCAAGTGCTCTTCATCTTCGAGCGTGCAAGTTGGCTCTTTGTTTACCATGAATGGACGTTTGCGCTGGTAGCTTCTCTTGGCTTTGTAAGTAGAAAGGCCGGCATCGGCCAGCGTACGACGCAAAAGCATGTACAGGTGCGGAGTGTTTGTCTCTGTGATCTGCGTCCCCAGGGCACACGAAAAGGCACCGGCTGCTGCCGGGAACATCAGCTCGGCATCCTGGATGGCCAGGTACCAGCGCGGCGTTCCTCGCAAGGCGAGACTTTTGCGGCTCATTTCCTCATCCAGCGCGTGCGCCGCTGAGCCTTCGGCAGGAGGTGGCGGAAGGAGCGCCAGGCTGTTGGGAAGAGCGTCCTGTTCAAGGTATCCTGCCAAAATACCCGGTCGAATCTCTGGTACGGTGCCTGGCGTACTATGATTTTTTTTGCCGTTGCAGCTCATTGTCAGAGCAACAAAGACCAGAACAGCTAACATCCTATCCGTGGCTCTTAGGCGTATATATCTCATCCTAACCTCCTCTTAAACATTATTGATCTCATCTCATTTAACAAGCCTCTATGTTAGACTCCGTTTCCGATGTACTATTTGACAGCTGAGTATCATTTTAAGAAAAGCGCCGCGCTTCAAGGGTACTGGTAAATCCAATTGAGCCCTATTGTTTCTCTATCGCGACCCCTGCTCTCACAAATGAAACGCTTGTCTGACCTTCGGTGCCGACCATCACAGCTTCAATGACCGGCTTATTGACCATCGTATCTGAAATCCATTCCACGATAAAGTTGGCGCCTGATCCCCCCTCAATTTCTTTCTGGGCAACCAGGAATTCTGCAGTCCCCAGGGATTTAAGCAGCAGTGGTTTATTGAGATAATCTTTAATTAAATTTCCGGAGCAAAAGGGGTCAGATCTTTGAATTTGACAATTTTTCTATTTGGCTCAGGATTCGGTCATATTGTTTCTTCAATTTCCGAATTTTTTAGATAATCGCATTTTTTTGAAAAATCAGCTTTTTCAAAACGACGAGTTCGGATTGGATTTAAATGAATGTACCGACTCAACGGCAACAGGTACTCATCTTCATCAACCAAAAGTGATTTAAACCGGACTTGAAAAACATGGCCAGTTCGGCCATTGCGACGATTGAATCTCACAGTGTAGGTGACCAGAAAATGCCGCATAAATTCGCTGAGATTAGCTCGGGGGGTCTGCACTAGCAGGTGGAAGTGATTGGTCATCAATACGTAACTGATGAGTTTAACCTGGTAAGTTTCACAGCTATCTGCCAATGCATCCAAAAAAACTTGACGGTCTTGATCTTTTATAAATATATCATCGCGGCGGTTGCCGCGATTCATGACATGATAATACGCATCAGGGTATTGTATTCTCAGTGGTCGTGCCATAACACATTTCTTAAGCACCATATATTGTGAACCATTTTTTATTGACATACAAGGTTGACCCCACTATATCTTTGTTCGAAAAAGCAGTGTCTTATCTTTTTATTTTTTAATGAATGTCTCCGAATTTCCGAAAATTCAGTGAAGGAGAAAGTGATGAAAACGATAAATAAAATTTTGGTAGCGGTCGATTTCTCAGATGATTCTCTGGTTGCGGCACGATATGCTGCTGGATTAGCGACCGATGTAGATGCAACACTTTTATTAATCAATGTCATAAACCAGAGAGATGTTGATATGTTTGACAAGGTTGCAGCCCGGGTAAGAGAGTATCCGGCAGAAAAATACGTGCAAGAAAGAACTCAAGACCGTGAGCAACGTCTTAAAGACCTGTCTAAAAAACTCAATAGTGGTGCTCTTAAAATAGAAACCGATGTCCGCATTGGTGTTCCGTATGATGCACTCCTGGCGGTAGTCAAAGAAAAAAAAGCAGATCTGATCGTAATGGGTAAAAAAGGAAGGTCAGATTTGGCGGATATAGTCATTGGATCATGTGCTCAAAAAATGTTCAGACGCAGTCCAATTCCTCTGTTGAGTCTTCGGAGAGATGAAACTGAAGGATAGATATTAGGAAGGCTGTTTGATTTTGTGAGGTGAAAACCACGCGAAAAGCGTTCAAGTAACAGTTAAGCTGGTATAAATGAAAACAAAGGGGTCGTATTCATTTTCAACATGTTAAAAATGAATACGACCCCTTTGTTTTCATGGTTGATATTATTTTGCCGCCTTATTCCCGCCAAAGCGTCCCAGCAAAGGCCCTATCCGGGGCATCGGGCCCATTCTCTTGATTCCGACCGCCCCGTTTGATAGACCGGGTAGCGAAAAATGGCGCGCGGGCCTCGTCAGTCGCCTTGACAATACAGGGGCATCGGCTTTATGGTGACTATAATCCCAACGCAATTCATTTTTTCGCTGTTAACCTGATCTGGAAATTCTAATGAATAATTCTTAACCGAGGAGAAAACGAATGAGGCCCGGTGCACAATTTTTAATCATCTTATTCATCTTGCTGCCGGCGCTGCTGTTTGCGCAGAATTTGCCGGAAATTGATTTGAAACAGCTGATGATCAATAAAAGAGACATTGTTAAAGAGACTATGCAATTCAACGAGAAAGAAGGCGCGATCTTTTGGCCGGTATATGATGAGATCGAAGCCAAGCAGCTAAACTATTTCAACCGGTATAATGACATGCTCAATGTCTACATGCGGGAACGCGCAAATCTGACCGATGAAAAGGCCAAGGCCTTGACCAAGACGCTGCTCGATTTGCAGGTCGAACGAATGAAGTTCAAACAGGCGATGGTCAAAAAGCTCAGTCGAAAACTGCCTTACAAAAGGGTCTATCAGTATCTCGTACTCGAGGAAAGAATTGATGCCGGATTTTCCGCTGTGATAGCCGAGGATTTGCCGCCGATAAAGTGACGGGTAGGATCCTGGAAAGACTCGGTGTCGTTCCACCCCGCAGCGGTGTGTTTGGCCTCCAACACAATCTTGGAGTGACGGAAGAAAACCGTTAATCCATGAAAGTGTGAAAGGAGGTAAATATGGAAGCTGATTTAGTCTGAAATAAGCCCGCCACCTCTGGTAGTAAATCACATTATACTTCTCCTTCAATGCCCTTTAGAGCGCGTTATAAGATAAAAGCAGAGGTGATATCAGTGCTCCAAACCTCGGAACTTTGAACCCTGAACCATCGAACATCAAAACCGTAGTTTTCAACGGAAGTAAAGAGATTATGATGAATCCAGCAACCTATGATGAGCAAGTCACCCTCAAAAGCGGACTTGAGGCACGAATCCGGGCAATCCGTCCCGACGACAAGTCCCGCATCCTGGAAGCCTTTAACAACCTTGAGCCCGAATCGATCTACACGCGGTTCTTCACGGCCAAGAAGACGCTGACCGAAGATGAACTCAGGAAACTCACCGAAGTGGATTTCCAGAACAACGTCGCTCTGGTGGTGACCATCGGGCCGACAGACAGCGAAACCATCATCGGCGCTGCCCGCTACGCGGCCTACGAGGGAACTCAAGGCCGTCGTAGCGCCGAGGTGGCGTTTACGGTCGAGGAGGATTATCAAGGGCAGGGGATCGCAAGCCTACTGCTGCACCGCCTGGCATCAATCGCCCGTCGGAACGGGGTCATATGCTTCGAGGCCGAGGTACTGGCCGAAAACAAAGCCATGCTGGCCGTCTTCAAGCGCAGCGGATTGTCTCCCCGGCAGAAATTTGAAGACGGAACCATCCACGTGGCCATGCCGCTGACGGAAAGTGAATCCTGAAAGCCGGCCGCTGGGTCCTCGATACTGGCAACGCAACAGCTTTTTGCAACCAACAGCCCAAAGGAGCGCAGGACGACGTCGATAACCAAATTGCGATGTAAATCCTTGGCCGGGAGCGAACTTGTTTAGTGCTGCCAATTATCAACCCCCGCTAAGTTATCCGCAGTAAGCACTCGTAACAATACCGACGAATCAGATTACCGATTGTTATCAATTGTAAATTAATCTCGAACATCATACCCTTCACATTTTGATGCCCCCCAGCGCCATCGTCGGTTTGATCACATTGCTCAACTCCGATGCTCAGCTGTGCGATCATCCTTAAATAATGAAGAAAAAGGTATTTCACGCCGCTCTCGCTCGGGATGGCCTACGAGGAGAACCCGACGATCTCCTACGCTCCGTTCACGGGCGAGGCTTTCATGCGCCTCATGCTCGCGGCGAGGCATCGGGAACACGGGCGCTCCGGGTATCAACCGTGAGACGTGATCCGCGAGTTCGCGGGCGAGTTCGGGAAGAATGTAATGCCGCGCCGCCTTGCGGCTCTTCGTCAGTTCACCTGAATCGTCGTCACCGGCTGCGCCTGACCACCTGGGGCCTTGATCGAGAGCTGCCAAAGGTCATGAAGCGCGTTGAAGCCGACCTTCGAATCGAGATCCCTGTCGTCGATGTAGAACCACATGTCGCGGTACCGCACCCTCTTGAACGCCGACTCGGGCGCGCTCTTGCTGTAGCGAATGACCGTCATCTTCGTAAGGTCCCGGACTTCGCCCTGCTCGACCGCCTCCCTGAACGAGGTCAGGTCCGTCGCGCGACCCTCCTGCTCATCCTCGATCGGCACGTCGACGCCGTACGCGTACAGATTCAGCACGTTGTACAGCGAGCGCATCCGAAGCTTGATCGTCGATCGCCGATCATCGGGTCGTCCCTCCAGGTCCGCGCCCTGGGCCACGCGAGCCGTCTCCAGGAGCCACGCTTTCTTCTGTACATCCGGCTGCACGTTGAGCAGCTCCATCAGCCGCTGACCATCCGGCGTGGTCCGCGCCTCGGGATAGAGCCACATCGCCGGCGCCACCTCGTCGGTCGTATAGAAGAAGCTCTTCCCGCCGTCGTAGCTCTTCCAGCGATTCCGACCCGTCGAGATCGTCGTGATCCACATCCCCGGCGTGATCGTCTCCGCCGGGTACGAATAGTCGTTGTACGGATCGTTCCACTTGAACCGGTCTACGACCAGCTCGCCGCCGTCATAGAGCTGTTGGATCAGCTCGATCGTCGTCTTCCATTCGGGCGAGCCCGGACGAAAGCCATCCCAGCGAAGGTCCGGCCCTCGCAGGTTGTTGAGGCCCTCGACAAGGAAGAGCAGCAGTGTGTCGATTCCATATCCGGCAGCCACGAGGTCCGCGACCACCGAGACGCGCAGCGGCTCGTGGAGCTGGCTCGCGATGTCCTCGCCCTGGCGCGGCGTCAGCGTGATCGTCGGCGAGTCGCTGAAGGTCACGCTGCCGTCGATGCTGCCGTCCACGACGTTCTCGTCCCCCCAGTCCGAGACCGAGGCGCCCGCACCGAGTCTCGTCGTCGTCGAGAAGTTCGAGTTGATCCCTGACACGTTCAGGAACTGCGGCGGCTCCATGTAGCGTCGGCGCACGACGTTGAGCAGCAGTTCCTCCTTGAGCACCTGGCTCACCGCCTTGTTGTAGTCGATGTGCGAGTTCGCCACGAGCTTCGGGCCCCGCGTGTTGGCGCAACCTGATACCATGAGCAGGATCAGGCCAAAGGTTGTCAACATGATCACCCATTGATCTTTGTTGCCATCTAGGTACATAGTTATTACCTCCTTCGACATTTTATCATCAGCGTTTGAGAGTGTCACCGAGTGTCGCCCTCATCGGCGATTGGCGTAAATAGGGGCCGATGAAGGTTAAACTTGCTGCAATATTGATATGTACCGAACCACCTTTTATTTCGGAACTCCGTTCAGAAGGTTCAAGGTTATTCATTTTTGAACTGCGGATTGCGATTTGTTGAATCGATCCGCCGAAGGCAAACCTTAAATCCGAATTCCAAAATCTAAAATCTAAAATTTTTTTGCCTATTACCAATCCTCACTGCAACGCCCCCGGCGCCGCCACAGCCTTACCCTTACTCTCCCCATCGCCGGTTCCTGTCATGACCAGAACCGACGCAGTCGTACCCACTCGCAGCTGAACGCCATCGGGAACCTTTTCCAGGTGTATGCGCACGGGCACGCGCTGGGCCAGCCGAATCCACTCAAATGTTGGATTGATGTTCGGCAGCAGTTCGAAACCGGTGCTGCCGTCGTCCTGGGCAATGCCCCAGCCCAGGCTGTCGACACGGCCCTCGAGCGGTTTATCCGGATAGGTCATAAGTGTAACTATCGCCCGGTTGCCCTTGCGAATATTCTCGATGTAATTTTCCCTGAAAAACCCGGTAACCCAGTAGCTGTTAACATCCACCAACGCCATAATCGGCTTATTTTCGACAGCCTGGCTGCCCAGCCTCAGATTCAAATTTGTGACGTATCCGTCGACTGGCGCTTTTTGATTGGTGAACTCGAGATTCAGCTCTGCTGTCCTGACCTTGGCCTTGGCCAGCCGAACCTGTGCATTCTGATCTCCTGGAGCGCCCAAATCAGCCTGGGCCTTGGCCAGATTCGCGATGGCCTCACTCAAAGACGCCTGCATTTGCAGCAGCTGTGCTTCAGCGTTGGCTTTTCGGTTCTCTGCCGCCACCCAGTTGGCCTTGGCCCCCTCAACCATTCTTTTGGAGGTCGCGCCCTGCTTATCCAGTGATTGCTGGCGTCTGTATTCCTTCAGGGTCTCCTCTACCCGACCGGTATATCCCTTTACCGCGGCTTCCGCCTGTTTGATGGTGGCTTCTGCGGCCTCAAGCTTCGCCTGAGCCGCTGCGACCTGCTTCTCCAGAGCCTGAATTTCATCACGTGTGTCGTCAAACTCGGCCCGCGCCTGTTCCAGAGCCGCTTCAAAGGTACGCTGGTCGATTTCGAACAGCAAATCGCCGGCCTTCACAAACTGATTGTCCGCAACCGGCAATTTAACGAGCGGTCCGGATACGCGCGGCGTGATCTGGATGACTTGGGCCCGCACCTGGCCGTTGCGCGTCCAAGGGTTTGTGATGTAATCCCAGTACTTGAATGCAAATACAGCTGAGGCGATCAGTACAACAGCTCCGGTTGAGAGATACTTTAGCTTACCTTGCATACTTTTGGCTCCTCGACATTAAATAATATGAACTCAAAAATGCTTCTAATGCTTAAATTACAAATCTCAAAATACAAATCTCAAAATACAAATCACAAATAAATCTCAAATCACAATACTCAATGACCAAAACGAAATCTTTTTGGGAGATACGCTAAACCGATTGTTATCTATGGGTTTGGAATTTTGTATTTCGGTAATTATAATTTATTTTAAATTTGGGATTTGTTATTTGGAGTTTCGATGCGCTTAGTTTCCCTACCATTCCAACACTCCAACACCCCTATACTCCAACACCCCTATACTCCATTGCTCCAATACTCCATTTCTCCAACACTCCGGCCGTTCTAAATGGGTATAACAAGCGTTCCTATAATGCCTGTATAAATAACTACCAGGGCAACAAAAACCAGCGGTGGATAGAAGAAGAAACGCGACAATCGATACCGATTAAGTGCAATGGCCGTAAACGCCGCCAGTACCACACCCAGGCTAGCCGCAATCAAGAGAGGCGGAAAATAGACACCACCCATGAAGAACTCGTGGGGAATTAAGTTCATGCTTTACTCCTTATTGCAAACATTTGCTAAGTTTATATGAAATAGTCATTTGTCCCGTTCTTCAAATTCCAAATAACAAAAAACAAATAACAAACAAATCTCAAATTCCAATACCCAATGGTTCATTCTTAAAGATCGTACACAGGCTTTGGGTTTCCATATAGTCATTGTAATTTTGCTCCACATCAAAAAGATACTACATTCACTCCGAAACCGTGGTTATAAGCAAAAAGTGGAGTCTCCGAAGATTTCGACTTCGCTTGGTTTGGGATTTTGATTTTCGGTCATTGTGATTTGTTTGTTATTTGTTTTTTGAGATTTGGAATTTTATTTTTAAAACAGAGCTCATCGTCATATTGCACAATCTGCATTCCACAATCCGAAATCCGCAATGTTTAGAACCTTTCCTCCTCCCACTCCCCCCAGTCAATCGCACCGATAAGCTCTGCATGCTCCACTACTGATTCCGACAGCGCACGGTAACTGCCGATCAGGCGGTAAAAATTTTCGTAATCCTTTTCATGGAGCTCGCCCTCCTCGGCCAGGCTCAGCGTCCGGCTGATGCGGGTTTCCATCTCCTCTACTTTGAGCAATAGCCGGCCCTGCAGGTTTCCGACTGGCTTGGCCGCCGGATCACCGGACCAATTCCTGAACAGCTCTTCGAGCGCCATGCGCCAGGCCCGCACATCCTCCAGTAATTCCCGCAGCATCAGCGCCGCCTGAGGGTACGTGCGCACATCGGCCATATGTTTGAGTCGCAGGGCGAGTGATTGAAGGCTATTCACCAGTGTCTGGACCTGTTCCGGTGTGGTCCCGGGTATCAGGTGATAGTCAATCTGGCCGGCCCGCACGGAAAGTTTCTGCGGCAGCTCCAGGAGATCATTTTGGTAAAGCAATGTCTTCCAACGCTTCGCCCAACCCGATCTTTGCTCCCAATCAAGGGCCAGGTGGGCTATCAGGTATTCGCTTTCCCGGTAAAAGCGTGCCAGCAGGCGCAGAAATTCCTTCTCGGGACGCGGTGACGGTGGAATATACCAGATAGCGATGGCGATCCCACACGCCAGTGCAATCATGACAACCGTATTGGCAAAGCCGGCGAAGTTGTAAGTTTGCTGGTTCTGCACGCCAATGACGGCGAGGAACATGGCGGCGCCAATCGATTTTACCAGGCCCTGGCGGGGCTGCCAGAACAGATAGTAAATCCCAAAGGTCGCCAAAAATATCATCGCCCCCAGCTGGGTGAAGCCTGACAGGTGCGGCATGACGAATATATACAGGATACCTGCCAGAAGGGTGAGGAATATGAGTGGCGCAAACAACGTGACCGGACTCAAACGCGCCAGCGTCGCACCGAGGGCGACTATGGTCGCAATCCCAACGAGCGTCTCATGTCCCGGCGGATCGATGTAGAACCAGATGAGGAACGCAGCCCAGAAGGTCGCCGTCGTCTTGGCGGCTATGTGCAGCCGGTCCGGATCGAGTCCAAAGCCACTGCCACGAACGTCCTGTGAGACCGGGCTCAAGGATTGCAGGCCGAATCCCTTGATCTCTCGAACACAGTCATAAACGGCGCGGCTGAGCATGTCTAAGCGCTCGAACTTGGATTGGGTCACCGCCACGGCCGCCGTCTGGAAATGGGTTTGCGCCCCTTTGGTTTCAACCACCAGGTTGATGGGTTTTGGCGTCCGGCTCGGCGCGTCGCCAGTCAACATGTGCTCGATTTCAACGAAACGATCGTCCACCTCCGACAAAAAATCTTCAGTATTTGGCAGCAGTTTCTTCCAATTAAGCTGCTGGATCTCGTTGAAACTCTGGCGCCATTGTTCGAGTACCTCCAACAGGTCGGCGGACAGCCGATGGAGGTGCCGCCACTGATAGCGCATTTCCCATACCTCGTAGCTGTCTGTCTCCGCTGCGTTCAACAACTGCGCGCGCTGAGTCAGCAGCTGGACCTCCTGAATTCTCAAGGGCCGTGATTCCTCTACCGTTCCGTGGCCGTTCATCAGATCGCGGTAGTTTCGGTAGATTGCGGCCTGGCTCGTAAAGAGCTTGCGGGTGGTCGCTTCGAGCATACCCCGGCTGTCGGTCGGCCAGAGAAAAACGGAGACCAGCGAGTAGACCAGGATGCCCATCCCGGTTTGCTGGGCGCGCAGCAACGCGATATCGAAGGCATTTGCAAGATTACCGGCGGCATGGTCGCAGATGATCAGGCAAACAAACGCGCAGCAGTACCAGAAGTACTGGCGCTTGCTGCCCGCAACCATATAAGTGCAGAAGCCGATGTAGACGGACAGGACGCTGATAAACCACCAGCGGTCCTGGGCAAACCAGGCGATAAATGTTAGCGCGGCTGTCGCTGCCACCAGTGTTCCGAGCATCCGCAAGACGCCCTTGTTCAACGACTGGCCGGCCGTCGACAGGCTGATCATCGCCACCGCAAAACCGGCCCAGTAGGGATTCTTCCAGCCCATCCCCAGGGAGACTCCGTACGCGATCACCATGGCCAAAGCGGGCTTAACAGCATTTTTGGTGCGGCTCGAGATCGTCATCTGGTCTTCTACTTTTTTGAACCTGCTATTTGCAATTTAGTCACTCAAACAATGTATTGTATAGTGACATTCAGCTAGCTAGACTGATTCAGAACTACTGATGTGTCGTAAATTCGGATGCAACAGAAACGTCAGAAATCGCGTCAAAAAAACTGAATTTGGGCGAATCGTTCTGAATTTTTTTAATTTCAGGCCACTTCTCGAATTGCGTTCGATATAAAACGCAGCGAATCGATAAACTCATCAGATTTGTTTTTTGCGACAACGAGTTTCAATTGATACAAAAACAATTCAAAATCCTTTGTTAGGGATAAATAAAAGGCAAACTCTGATTTATATATTTCCAATTTGCGTGCCATCATGACAAAGCGACCCCCTAAATTATATAACTATCTGAAGATATGGTCATAATAACCAAAAAGGATGGTAGCCCTAGTCTGAATAATAAACTGCAAGAGGGACGAAATGTCGTGATCAACACGAAATATCGTCCCTGAACGAAAGGTCTCGTCAGATAGGAATCTGGACGGTGATCAGGAAAAATGATTGTGCTTTAGCGGCCAAAAATCGGGGGATTAAACCCAGTAACTACGGGTTATTTCTTGATTCATTATTACCTCATCTATTAGCCTGATAACATAATTAGATTCATATGTGATGACTGGAATTGAATCCGGTTTAGTTAGATTGGTTGAATACAAGTCGTCTATTGTAGTAATTTAACAATCTTATCGAAACGAAAGCCTTCTAAATACTCACGCAATACTTTTGTGACTAGTGGACTATTTGATTGAATCTCTTTTAAATGTTCTTCAAGTTCATCTATAAAGCCCTTGATAGCTAAATCTAAAGCTCTATTACGCCAGCTATCTGTAAGAGCCGCTAGTTCTTTGGAGAAGATCTCCTCAGAATACTCAATCTCCATTTCTTCTTCTGAGACCATTTCCTGCTTCTTATCTATCGTATGTGGCAAGAAGTTCATTATTTGACGAACTAAATCTATTTTATTTACTGGCTTTCTTAGGTATGCACTACACAGAGTAGCTATGCGGTCTTCAGACTCTTTTAAGGCTGAAGCTGTGACAGCTATAGTCGGAATATTCTTCATACCTTTATCTAATTTTAGCTTTTCAGCTACTTCGTAGCCACTCAATTTTGGCATTTTCATGTCAAGTAATATCAGATCGGGTTTGAAATCTCTGGTCAATTCAATAGCTTCGTAACCATTTTTAGCCTCCATTATTTCAAAATTCTTCCACTGCTTCAGGTAACTCGTTATCATCTCTCGATTGTATTCAATATCATCAGCGATTAGTATTCTTGCTGGTTTGAAATGTATAGAGTCCAAGTTCATTAGTGCTTTCTTTCCGGGTAATTCGGCAAGTGTTGCTACTTCGACATGGTTGAGTTCGATTCGAAAGGTGGATCCTTTCCCTACTTCGCTTTCAACGGAGATGGTGCCTCCCATCAACTCTACCAAGCGCTTAGAAATTGCTAAGCCGAGACCAGTTCCGCCAAACTTCCCATCGTCTTGCCCTTTTGTTTGCTCAAAGGCGCCGAAAACTTTTTCCAGTTGATCGGCGGGGATTCCAATGCCGGAATCAGTAACTTCTAAAATGAGAGTGTTCTGACTTTTGGATTGGCTTTGGGCTCTTTGCCACTTGGCGATCACCTTGATGTTACCTTCATTAGTAAACTCCAAAGCATTGCCAACCAGGTTGATGAGAACTTGGCGTAGTCTTGTTTGATCGAGTACCAGGGCTGTCGGTATGTCCGACGAACTGTCAACAAAAAAAAGAAGACCTTTATCAGCTATTTTTCGTTCAAAAACAGTCTGAATTTCACCGAGAAGATCCTTGAGGCTGACTGCTTCGTACTGTAAATCTATTTTACCAGCTTCTACTTTCGAAAGATCAAGGATGTCGTTGATTAGGTAGAGTAGAGCTGTACCAGACGTTAATATTGTTTCAAGAAAATGCGATTTCCTTGGATTAGTTTCCTCTGATATTAGAATTTCTGTGAATCCCAGAACAGCATTCATAGGAGTACGGATCTCGTGAGACATATTTGCTAAGAATTCGCTTTTAGTCTGATTTGCTGCTTCGGCTTTTTCCTTTGCTAATTTAAGTTGATGGTTAGATTCAGCTACTTCGGCCGTTCTTTCTTCAACACGTTGGTTTAAATTGGTGTACAATAGTGCGTTATCCATGGAGATTGCTAATTGCGAAGAAAGTAATTCAAGTAGTTCCACTCGAGCCTGGGTGAATACTCCCTCGGCAAGCTGGTTTTCGAGGTATATAAAACCATTCACATTCCCTTGACCAATTAGAGGTAGACAAAGTACTGAACGTGATTGATTAGCAATGATTTGAGGATCATTCTTAAATTCTCCCTCTCCAATAGCATTCTCTAAAACAATTGTTTTTTTGGTATGTAAGGAAAAATGAACAATCGCCGAGGATAATTGGTTACTGCTATTTATCGGATAGGGGCGAAATATCGAGACCTTCTGGTCGTAGTCATGCCGCTCACAAAAAACAGCCCACTGCCCGTTATCTTTAGTAATAAAGTAGCCTTTCTGGGCCCCGGCATTTTCAATAATAATTTCCATCATCTTTTCAAGAAAGCCATCCCATTGGATTTCTTTAGCAATTGCCTGCGATGCCTTTATAACCGTCGTTAGATCAATGTTATTGTCGGGATTTTTTTTGCTGTTGATTGGCTGTGCTGACTGACGAGTGGTCAGCCATTCAGGATATGCATCCTCTAATTGCTTCACCTTCATGTGAGCTTGCCAGGTTGAATAGCATCGATGTGCGTTTTGCATATATAATCGTGCAAATTCGTCTTTACCATCATTCAAATAGAATCTTGCGGCTAGTTCATAGGCTAATGCTTCGTCATGGATAAATGCCCCCCTTTGAGCACCTTCAATAGCTTTTTCGTACAGATCCATTGCTCCTAGTCGATCACCTTTAACTCGGCTTCGTTCAGCTTCTACAAGATCGTGCTTGTGCTGAAATGTAGGGCTGTAGCTGATGCACCATTTATTCGAAAGTTCCTGATTTTGGGTAATAATGCGATCTTCTTCTTCAGAAAAACCGATGCTAGGATCTAATCTACAGGTAACAGACAGCGAATAAAAAAGATTCGCGTAGGTGGAGAAGATCATTGATGAGATCTGAATCATATCAGGTTGCAGTTTATCTGCCTCTTGTAAGCTGGATTCGTATTCACCCTGGTAGAAATTCAACGTCATTTTTAATTGATGAAAATATGCGCGACCTATAGCAATCTCGCCAAAATCACGATAGTAGTCTTCAGTATCGGGCAGTGAAAACTCAATATTAGAGCGATCTAGGAGGCTAAGCAGAAATCGCTTGACATTCGCAAAGCAAGCGATTGAGACCTTGCTTTTCACCTTTCGACTATATGATAATGCTTTCTCTGTTTCGGAAAGCAAACTCTCTAAAGGCTCACCCTTTATTATCAACGTGTGAATAAAGCCAAATAACGAGTAACTGGAAAACTCTACTTCTCCCTCTTCCATTCCGTACTGGAAGCCTTTGCGGGCCCATTCAGTTGATTCGTCCAGAGGAGCCGTCCATGGATGAACGCTAAGAGCATAGTTGCCCATACTTCTGCAACGAGAATCCCGATGAAGTTCTCCTAAAACGACTCCGAGCTTGCCGAAAAACTCTGCATCCTGAAACCGATGCTGTGCAGCTAGTATAGGGGCGACGCCACAGCATATATAAGGGAGTCCAGACCCATAACCATTATTAGAAGCATGATCGAAAGCAAATATCATCAAATAGGCAAATAGATTCATATCGGTAAACCATGCAGGTCCACCAAGGGTCATAATTAGCTTAAGTATTGCTTTGTTTTTTAAACTTGTAGCACTTGAAAAGGAGTGTGCGACATCATCAATTTTTAAGCTTTGATGGTTTTCAATATATTTCGTTGTAGTTGTTGAAAAGTAAGAATACCACATGTTTGGATCTAGAAACTCAACACCTAAATTCTCGAGGTTTTTTCTTCCAAAATCCAATGCTGCATCGTATTCACCTTTTTGAGTCAATTGGGTGATATAAGTACAAACATAACTGACCCTATCAATATCACTAGAAACGTTATTTTCTAGTATCAAGAAAAGTTCTTCAGATCTTTCATAATCGTTAGTAAGAAATGATGATTGCTGTGCATATCTATGGAGTGAGAAGCAGAGAGTAAAGTTGTCATGCCATGAATTTGGGGGTAGAGTCGTTAAACCTTGTTCAAAGAATTTTTTAGCGTCCTCGAATGCTGCAGACTCAAGAGCTAGCATACCAGTCTTTAAGTTCATTTCAGAAAATTCTAAATCGCCTTTACTGTCTACAAGGTTGCTATAACTAAGAGTCTTGTGGCGAAGTAGCTCGAAAAACTGCTCCTTGGTATGGTCTTCAGGGTAGTACTTTATTAGTTTATTATAGATTCTTTTGTGATAGGAAGGTCTTTCGTTTTCTTGAATTAGTGAGTAGAATGCTTTTTGAATATAATCGTGGGCGAAGCAGTAGCCACTAGACTTACATATCAGAAATTGTGCATTTTCCAATACCTGAATTTCTTCCGAAAGAGAATTCTTAATGCCCGTAGCGAAAAGGCTCAGTACATTCCAGGTAAACATTCCGCCAAGGCATGATAGCAATTTAAGAAACTCCTGAGTCCCCTGTGGGAATTCAGAGGCTTTTTCAACTACTATATCGGCGACATTGTCGGTAACAGAAAGTGATTCTAGAGTGTCACGATTCCAATTCCATTCATTAGTGTTATGATCAAAAAAAATGTTTCTCTTGTCGATAAGGTTTTGCAGAAGTTGGCGACAGAAAAAAGCGTTTCCCAGTGTCTTCGTATGAACGATTTCGGCTAGGGGGAATGATTGCGCTTTTGAACAATGCAAAATATCGGCAATCATTTCATTAACATGATCTCTCGTCAAATTTCTTAATTCAATTTGGCAAGTACGAATACTGCCTTGCCTAACCAAATCGGACAAAGCCAACGTTAAAGGATGAGTTTCATCGACTTCGTTATTCCGATAAGTTCCAATGAGCATAAGACTTGCCGGGTCAGAGTCTGTTAAGAGGATTTTCAGAAGATTCAAGGACGCAGCGTCAATGGATTGCAGGTCATCGAGGAAGATAACCAGCGGATGCTCCGGTTTAGCAATGACTTTGATGAAGCTTTGGAATACATAGTTAAGCCGATTCTGTGCCTCAATTACTCCTAACTCGGGTAACTGAGGCTGAGTACCAACGATTGATTCGATTTCAGGAATAACAGATGTTAAGGCCTTTTTTGCATCTCCAATTGATCTCAGTATTTGCTTTTTCAACTTATCTAGATCGTCCGGGTTTCGCATGAGGAGAGAATTTGTTAATTCCGTAAATGCCTCGATCCACGCAGAATATGGCACGTTGCGGCTAAATTGATCAAATTTTCCACTGATGAAGATCGCATTCCTTGGTGTGATGTATTTTTGAATTTCATAGACAAGCGATGTTTTGCCAACGCCAGAATAACCATAAATGAGAATCAGTTCTCTATGATTCTGACATACTCGCTCAAAAGATCTATATAGACTTTCAATCTCTTTTTCTCGCCCATATAGTTTCTTAATAAACCGCAATTGTCCGATTTCGTCACCAACTCCAAGATCGAAGGATTTAATGTCTCCTGTGGACTGAAACTGCTCGATGCACTCCTTAATGTCTACGAGAACTCCTTGAGCTGTTTGATAACGATCTTTAGGAGATTTCTGTAGCAGTTTCATGATTATGTTGGACAGTCCTACAGGAATGGATGAGTTGATGGAGTTAGGGGACGGCGGGATGATAGCTAATTGGGCATGTATGATTTCGAGGGGATCCATTGAATCGACAGTAGGTTTTCCAGTAAGCAGGTAATAGAATATTGTACCTAGGGAGTAGAAATCGGAACGATGATCAATAGTTTGATTTATCCGACCGGTCTGTTCCGGCGAAATATAGTGGAGGTTGAGAACATCGAGATTAACAGTGGGATTCGAGCCCACGTAATTGTAATCTGGTTCTAGTAAATTAACTTCTAGCGTCTTCTCATCAATGATTACTGAGGATTGATTTATCGAACCGTGCCTAGATGATAGCTCATGGATTTCTTTTAACTGCTTTGTTAGTTTTAATGCAACTCCTAAGAATTGCAAAACAGAGAGGTTTCCACCAGTAAAATTATGAGTTGTTAGTTTATTGCTGCTCTCATTCACCTCTTGGACTCCCAAAAACGTTTTAGGAAGATAGGAAGTTGCTTTTCCGAAGCAGATGGATCGTAAATTGCGAATTGTGTTCCGGCATCAGCTGCGGCCCTACATATTGATGCGTCAATTAAACAGAGCGCATAGCTAATCTGGTAACCCAAGCAAACTTGATTGTCAACACAGATTTTTTGATCTAGATTTGGTCATTTAGGCAATTTTGGACATAGCTCACCGTTTAACCGTTCGAACACTAATTTGTCCTAATCGAAAACATCGTCCAACTTCATTAGAAGTGGTTGTAGGGTTGACATTATAGTAAAAATTGTGCTCTTATCCGATCACATATGAACCCTAAACCTTGAACCCAGAACCTTGAGCCCTAAACCCAGAACCTTGAACTGTGAACTTCTGAACCTAGAACCCGGTGCGGAACATACCAATGCCGACACACAGTGATCCAAAAATCGATGGGGGCGACACCCCCGGCGATATTCTCATCGTCGATGATGAAACTGCCAACCTGAAACTACTGAAAGAACTGCTGAGCCGGGAGGGGTACCAGGTGCGCCTTGCCGCCTTCCCCAAACTGGCCATCAACTCGGCCCTGGCGCAGCCCCCGAAGCTGATCCTGCTGGATGTGAGGATGCCGGAGATGGATGGCTTTGAGGTGTGCCGGCGTCTTAAGCAGGATGAGCGGACAAGGGATATTCCGATCATTTTTGTCAGCGCGCTGCAGGACGTGCAGGACAGGGTCCGGGGCTTCGAAGTTGGGGGAGTGGATTTTATTTCAAAGCCGTTTCAGGAAAAGGAAGTCCTGGCCAGGGTGCGAACACACGTAAACCTGCGAAACTTGCAGCTGAACTTGGAGCAGCTGGTCGCTGAGCGTACGGCCGGGCTCGCAAATAGCGAAGCCAAGTATCGCGGTCTGGTAGAAAATGCCCTTGTCGGGGTTTTTACCACGACGCTCGATGGCCGATTTTTATTTGTTAACGACGCCCTGGCACGGATGTTTGATTTTGAATCCCCGGAACAAATGATAGCCCGGAGGTCTTTTGAACGCTGGCGTGATCAAAAAGATCGTGAACGGATGTTGGCCGAATTACAGCAGCACGGCAGCGTGACGAATTTTGAAACAAAAACAATTACCCATACCGACCGGCACATCTACGTACTTTTCTCGGCGAAACAGGTTGGCAATGATATCGTCGGAATGGTGATGGATATCACCGAGCGCAAGCAGATGGAAGAAGGATTGCGGCAAAGCAAGGAATTCAATAAATCCGTGCTGATGTCGCTGCTGGATCATATAGCGGTTTTAGATCGGGAAGGACTTATTCTAACGGTCAACGATTCCTGGATACAGTTTGCCCTAAGAAATGAAGCAAATTTCCCGGATAGTGTCGGTCCCGGTGTGAACTACCTCCAAATCTGCCGGAAAGCCGCTGATAAAGGTGATGAGACCGCCATGGAAGCTCTCGATGGTATTCACGCTGTACTCGAAGGTTCGTCCGAGTATTTTGAGATGGAGTATCCCTGTGATTCTCCGACCGTGAAACGCTGGTTTTTGATGACCGTGTCACCCTTCAAGGGCCTAAAAGGCGGGGTGATTGTGGCTCACAACGACATTACGCCACGCAAAATGGCTGAAATCAGACTCCGCCGTGCTTATGATGAGATCGACAATTTGAAAAACCAGATAGAGGCTGAAAGCGCATATCTGCAGGAAGAAATCAAACTGGAACACAACTTTGAAAATATCATCGGCCAGAGCCAAGCGCTAAACTATGTGTTGCACCGCGTTGAAATGGTTGCCCCCCAGAATTCCACGGTGATTCTTCTGGGGGAAACCGGGACTGGCAAAGAGCTCATTGCGCGGGCCCTGCATCAACTGAGTCCTCGAAACACCCGGCCCCTGGTGAAGGTTAACTGCGCAGCCCTGCCCGCTGAATTGATTGAAAGCGAGCTGTTCGGCCGTGATAAGGGGGCCTTTACCGGGGCAACGACCACCCAGGTCGGACGCTTCGAACTGGCCAATAAGTCAACGCTTTTTTTAGACGAGATCGGTGAATTACCCCTCGAGCTCCAGGCGAAACTGTTGCGTGTCCTTGAAAGCGGTGAGTTTGAGCGGCTGGGAAGCCCCCACACATTGAATACTGATGTCCGTATCATCGCCGCCACCAATCGGGACCTTGAAGAAGAGGTGCGTAATAAACGCTTTAGAGAGGACCTGTGGTACCGGTTGAAGATTTTTCCGATTACGCTACCGCCGCTGCGCAACCGAACTGAGGACATTCCATTGATGGTCGATCATTTTGTTCAACTCTTCTCAAGGAAAATGGGGAAAAAGGCAGCATCCCTGAAAATTACCAAGTCTTCCATGCAGGCTTTACAATCCTACTCCTGGCCCGGCAACGTGAGAGAATTAAAGCATGTCGTTGAAAGTGCGTTGATTACCTCAACAAAAAATAAACTGCACTTTGATCTTCCCGAAACTGCAAGTGGTGCGACAAGAAAACTTAAACCCTATGAAGAAATGGAACGGGAATATTTTCTCGAAGTTTTAAAAGCGACGAACTGGAAGATTAAAGGCGAGAACAGCGCTTCTACCATACTGGAGCTGCATCCCAACACGCTTCATTCACGGATCAAGAAGCTGGGTCTCAAAAGACCCTAGCCCGGACAAACCGGAATTGAATTTTGAAGATTGAACCCGCCAGAGGCGGACAAGAATTGAAGATTTATGGATGTCGCTTCGGTCCCTCATATTTATAATCCAATGAATACGTAATCCATTTTTTTGCACGGAAAGCAAAGAAATAACTTTTAAGGATCTAACCCTTCAAATCAATTTACCTCAGCTGTTAATCAGTCAACCTCCCATACGTGGTTACTTGGTTTAATCCCCCGATTTTTGGCCGCTAAAGCACAATCATTTTTCCTGATCACCGTCCAGATTCCTATCTGACGAGACCTTTCGTTCAGGGACGATATTTCGTGTTGATCACGACATTTCGTCCCTCTTGCAGTTTATTATTCAGACTAGGGCTACCATCTTTTTTGGATATTATAGTAATATTTTCAAATTGTTATGTAATTTAGAGGGTCGCTTTGTCATGATGGCACGCAAATTGGAAATATATAAACCAGAGTTTGCCTTTTATTTATCCCTGACAAAGGATTTTGAATTGTTTTTGTATCAATTGAAACTTGTTGTCGCAAAAAACAAATTTGATGAGTTTATCGATTCGCTGCGTTTTATATCGAACGGAATTCGAGAAGAGGAAGGGTGTCTTGATTTCAGCTTGTACAAGGATCTTGAAAAGAAGGACGCTTATCGTGTGTCAGGAGAATGGAAGACGCGACAGGCCATGGAAGCGCATTTCAAACGAAAAAAATTTTCATTGTTACTCGGCGCGGCCAGGGTACTGGGTGAGGATTTTGAAATGAGCATTGACGAAACTCTGGAAAAAGGCAGCTATCAGTTGGCGAGAGAGAAAATCTCGCTGCATGCAAAGAAGCGGTGACTGATTTGATTCCGTCCATTCATGGAGTACCGCAGGGATGCAAATACATTTCGCCGGATATGGAGTGATTTCAAGCGGTTTCTTATATTAAACCTGTAATCACGAAAGGAAAACCGAATTATGAAAATGGCGACTCTTTCTCATACGAAGGGAATGCTTGCGAGGACACGTGCTGGGAGCAGGATCTGGGCCGTTGCCGCCCTGGTCGCCCTAGTCCTTCTGGCCGTGGGCAGCGTTCAGGCCGCCGGAACCGAGCAGCGTCCGACGATCCATTCAGACGCCGGCGGCACCGCCGGTATTCTGCTGGCGGCCAAAGATGCCCCTGCCTCAGACGCGGCACAGAAGGACGCCAAAAAGGCGGAGGCCAAGGCGCCGACGAAACCGCCGACCAGCAAATTCTGGATCGTCAATACCCTGCGCGCTTACCCGGAGCTGGTTATCTTTTTGACGCTGGCCCTGGGCTACTTTATCGGCAACCTCAAGATCGGCCCGTTTAGCCTTGGCTCGGTGACGGGAACGCTGCTCGTTGGGGTGCTCATCGGGCAGCTGGTGATCGAAATTTCGCCTCAGTTAAAATCGGTGTTTTTCACGATGTTTCTTTTTGCCGTGGGGTACAGCGTCGGGCCCCAGTTTGTGCGCGGGGTCGCCAGAGACGGTGCTCCCCAGGCGGTCTTTGCTGTGGTCATATCGGTGCTCTGCCTGCTGTGCACCTGGCTGGCCGCCAGAATTGCGGGTTATGACGTAGGACTCGCCGCCGGCTTGCTGGCAGGCACCCAGACCATCTCCGCCTCAATCGGTCTGGCCACCGGCGCCATTAACAATGCCGGCCTTCAAAATGCCCAAGAGATGATTGATCAGATCCCGGTGGCCTATGCTATCAGTTACCTATGGGGCACGATCGGAACCGGTGTGATCCTCGCCATGCTCGGACCCAAGCTTCTCGGAATCGATTTGGAGAAGGAGTGCAAAGATTATGAAGCCAAGCTGTCCGAAGGAGAGCCGGAGACAGGCATGGACTCTGCCTGGCACCAGCTTCAGATGCGCGCCTTTGTGGTTGCCGAGGACAGCCCCCGCGCAGGTAAGACCGTGGCGGAAGCCGAGATTATCCACAGGGACGCGCGCATGTACATTGAACGCATCCGGAGAAACGGTGAAATCCTTGACTTTGATTCCAGCTCGGTACTTCGGCCCGGCGATGTGGTCAGCGTCTCCGGTCGCACCGAGGCGCTGATTGATCTCAGCCAGGAGGGCAAGGAGGTTGCCGACAAGGAGCTGCTGGACATTCCCGTCGAATCGGTGGACCTGGTGGTCACCAACAAGAAAGTTAACGGCAGGACACTGATTGACCTGGCCCATGAAGACTTCGCCCGGGGCGTCTATTTGCAGAAGATCACCCGGGGTGCGACGAGCGTGGACGTTCCCCTCCACGCTCAGACCAAAATCTACCGCGGTGATATCCTGAAGCTGGCCGGATCGAAAACCCATGTGGCCCGGGTGGAAAAAGCCGTCGGCTATGCGGAGCGCCCGTCGGCCATGACCGACATGATCTGGGTCGGTCTGTTCATCATCGTTTTCGGCCTGATCGGCGCGCTGTCATTCAACGTCGGCGGCATCCCCCTCACCCTGTCGAGTTCAGGCGGCGTGTTGATTGGCGGTCTGGTCCTCGGCTGGCTGCGCGGCGTACGCCCGACTTTCGGCCGTTTACCGGAGCCGACCCAGTGGTTCATGAACTCCGTGGGATTGAACGTCTTTATCGCCATTGTGGGGATTTCGGCGGGACCGGGTTTTGTCGAGGGCCTCAAAACGGCCGGCGTTTCCCTGTTTCTCTGGGGTGTGTTTGCGACATCGGTGCCCATGCTGCTTGCGCCGTATATTGGCAAATACATCTTCAATTTTCACCCCGCCATCAATCTGGGATGCTGCGGCGGGGCCCGCACCAGCACCGCTTCGGCGGCCATGGTGGGCGAGGTGGCCAAGAGCAACATCCCCATGCTGGGCTACACGGTGCCTTACGCCGTCAGCAATACGCTGCTGACCCTCTGGGGCATGGTGATCGTGTTGATGATGACCTAGTGGTTCGTGCGGATGACGATGGGGCTTCGCATGATCAATTCAAGCAGAAAGAATAAAAGAAACGACAACGAAAAATACAACAAGGAGGCAATAAAAATGGATCTTTCGAATTTCTTTTCCGCATCCGAGGGACGTCTGGACCGCTGGCGAACGCTGAACCGCATCGCCAAGAATATGGTCGGAGTCGCCGAGCAGGACGCGGAGGCCCTGCGGCAAGAGGCGCAGACGCTTTCGACCGACATGGGACCGCTCGAGGATTTCTGTGGCTACCCCGGGCCGCGGCTGATGGCCCGGCTGCACGAGCGCCTGAAGACCGGTGATTGGACCGGTTTTGCCCGCCTGGGGCAGCGCATCAGCAACGCGTTGCTGACAAACAGTTACCGCGACAACACCGAGCCGTGGAAGGCAGAGGAGGAGTCCGAGACACGCTACAGCGACATCCTGCCGCCGTCGATTGGCCGCGGTCAGAGCCGCAAACCCTATTTCGAGTTATTGGTGGTCACCCCCAGTGAGCGCTCGATGTGGCCGGAGATCCGGGAGACCTTCCGACGCTTGCGCCGCGTCGAAGACGCGTTCATCTACGAACCGGTCATCGTCGGCAGCTTTGAAGATGCAATCCTGGCGACTGTGCTTAACTACAATCTGCAGGCCATTGTGATCAGCGACGGCTTCGGGTTCCATTCGCAATACGACGTGCCGGATCTGCGTGAGATCCTGCACAAGCAAGTTCAGATCGGAGAGGAACCGCAGGCGGCGAAACAAGAACTGGGCACGAGGCTTGCGCGTGTTATCCGCCGCTGGCGCCCCGAGATCGATGTCTACCTGACCACGGACCGCGATGTCGGCCGCCTTTCCGGTTCCGATGAAGCAGCGCCGATCCGGCGAGTGTTCTATGGCGCCGAGGAGCCGATGGAGATCCACCTGGCGGTACTGGAGGGCATTAAAGCCCGCTACGAAACGCCCTACTTTGACAACCTGAAAAAATATGCCAGCCGACCCATCGGCACCTTCCACGCCTTGCCGATCGCGCGCGGCAAGTCGATCTTCAAGTCAAACTGGATCCGCGACATGGGCGAGTTTTATGGTGCCAACCTGTTCCTGGCGGAGTCGTCGGCAACCACCGGCGGCCTCGACAGCCTGCTGGAGCCCACCGGCAACATCAAGGTGGCCCAGGAGAAAGCGGCGCGTGCCCTGGGCGGCGACCGGAGCTTTTTCGTCACCAACGGCACTTCTACCTCCAATAAGATCGTGCATCAGGCCTTGCTCGTGCCCGGCGATATCGTGCTGATCGACCGCAACTGCCACAAGTCGCACCATTACGGATTCGTGCTGGCAGGCGCCCAGCCGTTTTACATCGACGCCTTCCCGCTGCCCCAGTACTCGATGTACGGCAGCCTTGCGATCAAGCCGCTCAAGCAGGCACTGCTGCAGCTGAAAGCAGAGGGCAAGCTCGACCGCGCCAAGCTGATCGTCCTGACCAACTGCACCTTTGACGGCCACGTCGCCAATGTCAAAAAAACGATGCTGGAGTGCCTGGCGATTAAGCCCGACATCTGCTTCCTCTGGGACGAGGCCTGGTTTGGCTTTGCGCGCTTTTCGCCCTATTTGCGCCGGCGCACGGCGATGGGCGCGGCGGCGGTGGTCCGGGAAATGATGCGCGACCCCGAGTATCGCAAGCGCTACGAAAAATTCAAATCCAAGGTCGGCGAACTCGATCCCCAAGACCCCAAGCTGCTCGACATGGAGCTGCTGCCGGACCCGGACAAGGTGCGGGTGCGTGTATACGAGAGCGACTCCGTGCACAAGTCCATGTCGTCACTGCGGCAGGGTTCGATCATCGTCGTTGCCGATCAGGACTTCCACAAGGTGGAGGCATCGTTCAAGGAGGCCTTCTTTACCCATACCTCGACGTCTCCCAACCTGCAGATCATTGCTTCCCTCGATGTGGCCAGGCGGCAGATGGAACTGGAGGGCTATGAGCTCGTTGGTCGGGCAATCCAGCTCGCAATCGAAATCCGGCGGGAGATCAACAACCATCCGTTGATATCGAAATACTTCCGCGCGGCCACGCCGGCTGAGATGATCCCGGACCAGTACCGTCAGTCGGGCTTTAGCGACTGGGGGGCTCCAGGCTGGAAAATGACCGACACGCTCAGCAACCTGGACAACGACGAGTTTTACCTGGATCCGACACGCATCACCCTGCTCTGCGGCAGTGCCGGATACGACGGTACCCAGTTCAAGGCCCTTTTAGCCAGCGAGCACGACATCCAGATCAACAAGACCTCGCGCAACAGCGTGCTGGTGCAGATCAACATCAACAACACCCGCAGCGACCTGGCCCACCTGATCAAGGCCCTGGCGGAAATGGCCCGCGCGATCGACAAGCGGCTGGAGCAGGGCGGCGCAGCGGAGCAAGCGGCCTTCAAGGCACGGGTGAAGTCACTGGTCGAGGACGTGCCGGATCTGCCGAACTTTGAACGCTTTCACGACGCATTTCGCGACAATCCTGCGAGTGCCACCCAGGAGGGCCATATGCGGGAGGCCTATTTTATGGCTTACGACGCGGCCAACCTGGAATACATCCAGCTGTTCAGCAAAGAGATCGATGACCGGCTTGCCAAAGGTCCGGAGCTCGTGTCGTCCAAATTCGTGATTCCCTATCCGCCGGGCTTCCCCATCATGGTCCCCGGGCAGGTCATCACCAAAGAGATCGTCACCTTCATGCGCAAGTTAGATGTGAAGGAAATCCACGGCTACAACGCGGCAGCCGGCCTGGAGCTGTTGAGGCCGGATGTGCTGGGTGCCGGAAAAGGCGGCAAAAAGAGTAGCAAAAAAGGCAATTAGGCCATCGTCTGAAAAGCGATTGCTAATGTAAATTACTATCTATTTATTCACAGAAAGGGAATCTTCTATGCCAGAGGAAAATGTCATTTCCGCTGATCCTGAGGTAGGGCCGATCCTTGCCTCTGATGAGCTCATTCGGCTGGTGCTGGATCACTTCACGTCTGGGAGAGAGGAAGAACTGCCAGCAATGATCGCCGGGTGGCCGGCCGGTGATACGGCTGCGCTACTAGAGGCACTACCGCAAGCAGCATTACGACGACGATTTTGGGCGTTGATCCCGGAAACGTTGCGAGGCGAAGTACTTCACTTGTCACGGGCACAGGTCCGGGCGCACCTCCTGAAAAGCGTGGACACGGAGGAGGTCGTCGCCGCGGCCACGTCCATGGAAACGCCAAATCTGGCGAAAGTAATCGAAGAAGCGCCGACAAAGTTACGCGAGGCGATCCTGGAATCCCTGGGCACGGACGAGCGTCAGAATGTCGAGGATACCTTGGCTTATCCGGAAGACACCGCAGGACGTCTCATGCAACGGGAGTGGGTCGCAGTAAATGCGGATGTCCAGCTCGACGATGTGAAACGTGACTTGTTCGAGCGGGGCAGCCTGCCCCACCACACCACCTCACTGATGGTCGTTGACCGGGAGGGTGTTTTCCTCGGCAAGCTGCCACTGGAAGCATTACTGACCATGGATCCCGAGATCACCGTCAGGGACGTGATGGATACCTCGGCGATTGCGGTCAATGTACGCACACCCTTGACAGAAGTGACCACCCTGTTCGAACGCCGTGACCTTGTATATCTGCCGGTAGTAGACGATGCTCATCGTCTGCAGGGACGGATCACCATTGACGAGGCAGTCCACCTGATTCGCGCTCAGGCTGAGCAACCCATGATGCAGATGGCCGGCCTGGAGGAGGGCGAGGACCTGATGGCACCGGTCGCCGCTTCGGTAAAAGGGCGGCTGTTCTGGCTCGGCATCAACCTAGTCACTGCTTTCCTGGCCTCGTGGGTTATCGGGCTTTTCGAGGCAACACTCGAAAAGATCGTTGCACTGGCTATCTTGATGCCGATTGTGGCGAGTATGGGCGGGGCAGCCGGCAACCAAACTCTGACACTCGCCATTCGTGGCCTGGCGCTGGGTCAGATCACTGATGCCAATACCCGGTGGCTTGCGATCAAGGGAGTTACCATCTCGGTAATCAATGGCATCGTTTTCGCCCTGGTTGTGGGCATTTGTGCCTGGCTTTGGTTTAACGAGGCGGGCGTCGCGCTGATTCTGGGTGCAGCAATTATTATCAACCTGTTAGCCGCTGCGATATCAGGAATGGTCATTCCGCTGGTTCTAGATCGGCTCGGCATTGATCCGGCCCTTTCGGGCTCGATAATCCTGACTACGGTCACTGATGTTGTGGGCTTTATGAGCTTCCTGGGGCTGGCGACCCTATTTCTACTCTAATGCCCAGCATATAGTTGCTGAAATTGATAACGAGATTTTCAATGAGTACCAGGCACTGTTAGTTATGCAATTTTGAGGTCGGGCCAAGTCAATATGTTGCTTTTTTTGGTATGCGATTTTGGGGTCAATGCGATTTTGGGGTCGGGCCAAGTCAATATGTTGCTTTTTTTGGTAAAATCTCAAAAAAACATGCATTATTGGGCCATATATCGCTCTTTTCACCCCCAAAAAGCGAGAAATAGTGCAAGACTAATATATCCCCTTAAGCAATAATGAGCGCATGCTTCCATAGGATCGCAGCGACGGAACGCTGGGTTCAGACAAAGGTTTAGCACCTCGGCTGAAGCGTGGGGTAAGCAAAGGATTTACTATCACGAAAGGAGAACCGAATTATTAAAATGGCGACTCTTTTTCATACGAAGGGCATGCTTGCGAGGACACGCGCTGAGAGCAGGATTGGGGCCGTTGCCGTCCTGGCCGTCCTAATTCTGTTGGCCGTGGGCAGCGTTCAGGCCGCCGGAACCGAGCAGCGTCCGACGATCCATTCAGACGCCGGCGGCACCGCCGGTATTCTGCTGGCGGCCAAAGATGCCCCTGCCTCAGACGCGGCCCAGAAGGACGCCAAAAAGGCGGAGGCCAAAGCGCCGACGAAACCGCCGACCAGTAAATCCTGGATCGTCAATACCCTGCGCTCTCACCCGGAGCTGGTTATCTTTTTGACAGTGGCCCTGGGCTTCTTTGTCGGCAAACTCAAGATCGGCCCCTTTAGCCTCGGCACGGTGACGGGAACGCTGCTCGTTGGGGTGCTCATCGGGCAGCTGGTGATCGAAATTTCGCCTCAGGTAAAATCGGTGTTTTTCACGATGTTTCTTTTTGCCGTGGGGTACAGCATCGGGCCCCAGTTTGTGCGCGGGATCGCCAGAGACGGTGCTCCCCAGGCGATCTTTGCAGTGGTCATATCGGTGCTCTGCCTGCTGTGCATCTGGCTGGCCGCCAGAATTGCGGGTTATGACGTAGGGACCGCCGCCGGCTTGCTGGCAGGCTCCCAGACCATCTCCGCCTCAATCGGTCTGGCCACCGGCGCCATCAACAGTGCCGGCCTTCAAAATGCCAAAGAGATGGTCGATCAGATCCCGGTGGCGTATGCCATCACTTATCTATGGGGCACGATCGGAACCGGTATCATCCTCGCCATGCTCGGATCCAAGCTTCTCGGAATCGATTTGGAGAAGGAGTGCAAAGATTATGAAGCCAAGCTGTCCGAAGGAGAGCCGGAGACAGGCATGAACTCTGCCTGGCACCAGCTTCAGATGCGCGCCTTTGTGGTTGCCGAGGACAGCCCCCGCGCAGGTAAGACCGTGGCGGAAGTCGAGATTATCCACAGGGACGCGCGCATGTACATTGAACGCATCCGGAGAAACGGTGAGATCCTTGACTTTGATTCCAGCTCAATACTTAGGCCCGGCGATGTGGTCAGCGTCTCCGGTCGCACCGAGGCGCTGATTGATCTCAGCCAGGAGGGCAAGGAGGTTGCCGACAAGGAGCTGCTGGACATTCCCGTCGAATCGGTGGACCTGGTGGTCACCAGCAAGAAAGTTAACGGCAGGACACTGATTGACCTGGCCCATGATGACTTCGCCCGGGGCGTCTATTTGCAGAAGATCACCCGGGGTGCGACGAGCGTGGACGTTCCCCTCCACGCTCAGACCAAGATCTACCGCGGTGATATCCTGAAGCTGGCCGGATCGAAAACCCATGTGGCCCGGGTGGAAAAAGCCGTCGGCTATGCGGAGCGTCCGTCGGCCATGACCGACATGATCTGGGTCGGCCTGTTCATCATCGTTTTCGGCCTGATCGGCGCGCTGTCATTCAACGTCGGCGGCGTCCCCCTCACCTTATCGAGTTCAGGCGGCGTGCTGATTGGCGGTCTGGTCCTCGGCTGGCTGCGCGGCGTACGCCCGACTTTCGGCCGTTTACCGGAGCCGACCCAGTGGTTCATGAGCGCCGTGGGATTGAACGTCTTTATCGCCATTGTGGGGATTTCGGCTGGACCGGATTTTGTCCAGGGCCTCAAAACGGCCGGCGTTTCCCTGTTTCTCTGGGGTATGATTGCGACATCGGTGCCCATGCTGCTTGCGCCGTATATTGGCAAATACATCTTCAAGTTTCACCCCGCCATCAATCTGGGTTGCTGCGGCGGGGCCCGCACCAGCAGCGCTGCGACGGCCATGTTGGGCGAGGTGGCCAAGAGCAACATCCCCATGCTGGGCTACACGGTGCCCTACGCCGTCAGCAATACGCTGATGACCCTCAATGGTATGGTGATCGTGTTGCTGATGACTTAGTGGCTCGTGCTGATGACGATAGGGCCTCGCACAATCAATTCAAGCAGAAAGAATAAAAGAAAAGACAACGAAAAATACAACAATGAGGAAAATAAAATGGATCTTTCGAAATTATTAGATTTTATATTTATTGACTACGACAAAAAGATCATCCACACGAATTTGGAAGGGAGCATGTAATGGGAATTGAGACGATAAGCTGGATCGGCATCGCGGTGCTGGTCTTACAGTCGGCCACATTTTCAGGTCTGAACTTGGCCCTGTTCGGGGTCAGTGCCCTGCGACTGCAGACCCTGGTCAACACCGGTAATAAGCAGGCGAAAGATGTGCTTGAGCTGCGCAAGGATTCAAACTTCAGTTTGACAACGATTTTGTGGGGCAACGTCGGCACCAATGTGCTGCTGGCCATGCTCTCGGACTCCCTCATGACCGGATTGATCGCCTTCTGCTTTTCGACCTTCGTCATTACATTCGGCGGCGAGATCATTCCCCAAGCCTATTTTTCACGCAACGCACTGCGGATGGCCAGTCTGCTGTCGCCGATGCTGCGTCTCTACCAAATCGTGCTTTTCCCGCTCGCGAAGCCTTCGGCCCTGATCCTCGATGCATGGCTCGGCGAGGAAAGTGTAGATTATTTACCGGAAAATGAGATTAAAGAGGCGCTTAGGCAACACTTGAGTTCCCCTGAATCCGACATCAGCCTTGCCGAGGGTATCGGTGCGATCAACTTCATGGCGCTCGATGATATTCCCGTCTCAGAGGGAGACCCGGTTGATCCCAAGAGCGTGGTTCGTCTGCCGCACACGCAAGGCCGACCCGTATTTCCAGCATTCGAAGCATCGCCGAAAGACGCCTTTCTGCAGAAGATCCAGGCCTCGGGCAAGCGCTGGGTCCTGATTGCCCCCGAGGAGGGCGCACCGACCCTGGCTTTAGATGCCGACAGTTTTCTGCGCACGGCCCTGTTCGATGCAGGGCCTGTAAATCCGGTAGCCTACTGCCACCAGCCGGTAACCGTCAACGATCCGCACACCAGTCTTAGTGACGTGCTCGGTCGCCTGGAGACAACGCCCGGCGACGACGTTATTGATCAGGACCTGATTATACTTTGGGGTGAGGAGAAGCGAATTATCACCGGTGGGGATCTGCTCGGTTATCTCATGCGCGGTATTGTGCGTCGTAATGACTGAATTGTTTTGATCCCAATTGCTTTGATATAAGAGCTTTACCATGACACCTCCATCCATTAGTGTCATATTAGGGCTGTCCACAACCTTCCTTGGCGGGAAAAACATGGGCAGCCTGTTTTTTTTGTAAATCAGAGTTTGATTGAAGACCGGTTAAAAAGGACAGGGGACAAATCATACGGAAGCTTTGCGAAAGGTCTCATAATAACATTTGCCGATAAAGAAACGCAGCAGGTTTTCGCCAATGGCAAATCAAAACGGTTGCCCCCGGATTTAATCCGAAGGGCTATCCCTCAGCTGGAGTATATACACTGGGAAACAAATAAAAATGACCTAAGAGCACCGCCAAGCAACAGATGGCATGCCCTCAAAGCGAGCCCCGCAGAGCGGGATACAAGAAAGGGCGGCTCTTGAAATTAAAACTGATATAACTATTTTAACAGATAACGCTTATCCAGAAAGATCAAGTTAAAGGTGTGCCATCTTTTTTGTCCCCCTCCCTCAATCCCTCCCGCCAGGGGAGGGAAGTGAAGGACCGGTTACTGGAGCTTTGTAGATAACCAAGTAACAGATTAACACCAACTAACTTGGAGAAGATCTTTTTAATCGAAGGAGTCAGTTAAATGAAAATTGTTAAAATAGCATTTTATTTCTCATTAATTTTGCTCTTGGAAGCACCGGCGCTCTTTTTTGCCGGCGCCCAGGAGGCCGGCGATGTCATAAGCGAAACAGTAGAGGCGGATGCCGTCATAAATCCGCTCAAACCGGCAGATACCTCCAGCCCCCGCGACACGCTGCGCAGCTTCTTCACGGACGTTGATATTGTGTTAAGCGACTTCCAACAAGACGGCGTCGTTTCAGACGAGGCGGGCTATCGGGCCTACGAACGCGTCGTATCGATGCTCGATTTCAGCCTGACCCCGAACCGCGACTCCCGGATGACCTCGGCCCGGCGGTGCCTGTTGCTGCTGGAAATCCTGAATCGCATTGAGCTGCCGCCTGAAAACGATATTCCCGGCGATGATGACGTCGCACGAAGCGACTTGAAACAGTGGACGATCCCCGATACCCGCCTGACAATCCAACGGATCGAAAACGGGCCGCGCGCGGGTGAGTTTGTCTTTTCAGCCAGGACTGTCGAGCGGCTCCACAGAAACTATCTGCTGGTAAAGCACCTGCCTTACAAACGGGAGGGCGCATCCAACGTCTATGAGCGGTATATAGCCTCCGAGAGCTCTGTCGACTACAACGAGAGATTGGTGCGCAACCGCTTAAGACCCGTCGACACCGAAAGCCCGCGTGCCACCATCGACGGGTTTCTCGACAGCGTGAACCGCGCCTACACCCTTGTGATGGAAATCAATGCAGCACTCAAGGCCAGCCCCCCGCAAATGACCAATAATGAGGTCCGTGAAGCAGAGACCATTGCCATGAACCTTATAAAACGTGCGATGACCACCCTGGATTTAAGTCAGACGCCCGCATCGATCCGCGAGAACGAAGGTATCGAGTCTGTTCTTCAATTAAAAGAAATCTTGGACCGAATCTCAACTCCGTTTATAGACTTCGTTCCCAATTTGGAAATGGTAAGGTCCGAAAAAAAACGCCTCGGCAAGACCGCGCAGATTCGCTGGAGAATCCCGAACACAACCATGGAAATTGTTGAAATGATGGATGGCGCCCGGAAGGGTCACTTTCTTTTCAGCGCGGAGACGGTTAAAAGCTTGGACCAGCTTTATCAAAAAGTCCGAGATCTTCCCTATGCCAAGGACGATTCCGAGGTGGCGCGTGAGTACGTCTCGCCGGGCATATCCAAAGGTTTCTACGAATACTACATTTCAACACCGGGACTGCTGATACCGGGGGCATGGGGTACATTGGTCGAGCGCCTGCCCTCATGGTTCGATACAGAGTACCTCGATCAGACTGTTTGGCAATGGATTTTCCTCGTCTTGTCTCTTTTCCTGGCCGTATTGTTTCTGGTGGCGCTCCACAGCTGGCTTCTGCGTCAGCCTGTTAAGCTTTCCCCTGCAAATCGAAATTGGAAACGGGTCTTTTTCTACCTAATTGCGGCAGCGACGGCCAATTTTCATTTTTACTTCCTCGACCGAAGCATCAAGATAACCGGAACCCCACTTTTTGTGTCTAACATCGGCACTGAAATGGTTTTTTGGCTGTCTCTATCCCTAATAGTCCTTTTTTTTTTAGGTGCGCTGGCTGAAACGATTGTGGCGTCGCCAAAGATCGACCCGGAGGGAATTCGAGCATCATATATACGGGCGACATTTGGTCTGGTAGGATTTATAGCGGCAGCAGCGATATTTATTAACGGGCTTTCCAGAGTCGGTGTCTCATTGCTACCCCTTCTAACCGGTGTCGGCATCGGCGGTCTGGCCATCGCCCTAGCAGCCAGGCCGACGATTGAAAATATCATCGGCAGCTTCATGATCTTTTTGGACAATCCCTACCAGGTGGGTCAGCGAGTCAATGTATTGGGGCACAACGGCACCGTGGAATCCATCGGTCTGCGCTCGACCAAGATTCGGCTTCTAACCGGCCATTTGACCTCGATTCCCAATCTACAGATGGCCAATGCCGAGATCGAAAACATCGGCCGCAGACCGCACATCCGGCGTGTCTTCAACGTCACCATCACCTACGACACGCCGCCGGAAAAAATCAACCGCGCCGTAGAGATCCTGCGTCAGATTCTGGCGGTGCCCGATGTGCCGGATGAGAAAATCACCGGTGCCACCGCAAAGCCGGCAGGTGCCGCAGCCGCCGAAAAGCAGGCGGACACATCCGCCATTACCCAGGCGCCGCCCGCCCTCGCCGCTATGATTGAAGACATAGAGGGAGATTACCATCCCAATTGGGCCATCAATCGACCGGACTTTGAGCCGCAGGTCTCTTTCAACGAATTCAACGCCGACTCCCTGAACATCCTGGTCTATTACTGGTACCATCCTCCTGATTACTGGAAATATCTGGACCACGCCACCTGGATCAATACCCAGATCGTGGAACGCTTCAATGCCGAAGGGATCGATTTTGCCTTCCCGACCCAGACACTGCACCTGGCCGGCGACGATAAGCGACCGCTTGACGTCGGTCAGCGACATGATTCCCAAAAAGGTGCCTTCTCCGAAAACGCGGGCCTCGAGCAGGGTGCGGCCAAGGAATCTGTGTGACCGCAAGTCAGCGCAGCTAATGTCAATTGCGGGGAGCGGTGCTTCGATGTTCTAGAAAGATAACCACGGAGCATTAAATTGGTTCAAAAGCGACATTGATGGTATCCGCGCTCATCCTGTGAACACCTTATTCCAGATTTAAATCACTGCTGAAATCCGGTATGGTTGACTTAATATCGCAATAAATGTAAATTATACAAAACACGTAATTCCGTGCTTCAAAATTCCAAAGGATGAAATCATATGAATATACAATGGAGGGATCATATTGTAAGCACCCCTGATGTAATTCGCGGAAAACCTCGAATCAAAGGAACCAGGATTCCCGTAAGCCTAATCCTTGGATATCTTGCAGCAAATAAAACTCCTGATGATATTATCACCGAGTTTCCAGACCTTAAAAAAGCTAATATTTCAGCTTGTTTGGATTATGCGCGCGAATTGGCTGATTTTGAGGCTGCAGCCTGATGGAGCTTTCCTTTTTTGCGGATCATTGTGTCCCATACTCAATTATCCGATCTCTTCGCGATAATGGATATGAGGTTTTAATTCTGAAAGAATACATTCCCCCGGATTCACCGGATTCTCTTGTCATTGCTAAAGCCCAAGAGCTCAAAACCCTTTTAATTTCTCTAAACGGTGACTTCGCTGATATCGTTAGCTATCCTCCAGCAGAATACAGGGGCATCATTTCGATTCAGGTAAGAAATCACCCTGAGGTGATTCCTCAGATAATTTCAAAGTGTTTAGATTTCTTTACCTCCCATTCTGACCCGCAGTTCTATTTTGGCAAATTGATTTTAATTGAAGCGCACAGAATCAGAATTAGGAGCTAAAATTAACCTTCCCGATTGCTTGTTGGACTAAATTTACTAATTGAAAATGAAAATAAAAGGTTGGGGGTCAAGTCTACGTTTGACTCTTTTTAAAAAGGGTCAAAGGTTAATCGTAGACTTGACCCTCAATCTATTTGAGAACTATTGATTTTAATTTCATTTTTGATAAGTTAGGCGATCGGTTCGACATCAAGACCGTGATCCAGGCCTTTACGAGAAACGGTGCCCTGGAGGGAAGGAAAGAGTAAATGAAGGCGTTCGGATACGTCGCTTGTATAGTTATCGCTATCGCATTTCCAGTGCTGGCTGCAGCCCAATTCGAAGGCGAGATCGCTGCAGTCAAAATAGGGGTCCTGGCAAAAAGAGGTCCGGAGCAGGCCCTAAAGATGTGGTCCCCCACTGCCCGGTACCTTTCCGAAAGCATTCCTGAAACAACTTTTGAGATAGTTCCCCTCGATTTTGAAGACATCTACAGCTTCGTTGAACAGGGCAAAGTCGATTTTGTCCTGGCCAACTCATCATTCTACGTGGAACTGGAGCTGTTGTATGGAGCGAACCGTATCGCCTCACTGAAAAACCGTCGCCTTACCAGAGGGTATACCAGATTTGGCGGAGTGATCTTCCGGAAGGCAGACCGTGACGACATTCAAACCTTCCTTGACCTGAAGGGGAAAGTCTTTATGGCCGTTGAAGAAACGTCCTTCGGAGGGTGGAGGATGGCTTGGCGGGAACTGAAGGAGACAGGCATTGATCCGTACGACGACTTCCGAGAGCTTAGATTTGGGAACACTCACGATGCTGTTGTGTATGCGGTCAGGGACGGCAAAGTGGATGCCGGGACCGTGAGGACCGATACGCTGGAGCGAATGCAGGCCGAAGGCAAGATCACGCTTCAAGACTTCTATGTTATACCGCGCCCGGGCGGAGCTGATGAGGATTTTCCTTTTCTGCAGTCTACGCGCCTCTATCCGGAATGGCCTATGGCGAAAGTTAAGCACACACCTGATGGACTGGCCGAGCAGGTTTCGATAGCATTGCTCCAAATGCCTCCCGACTCTCCTGCGGCAATAGCTGCCAAATCCGTCGGGTGGACGATTCCGCTGAATTATCAATCCGTACGTGAGTGCTTGAAGGAACTGAAACTCGGCCCTTACAAAGATTTAGGTAAAATAAGACTTTGGGATGTCCTTCGGAAATACTGGCGTTGGATTTTCGTTTTCGCTCTCTTATTCGTGACCATGGCAGTTGCCAGCCTTGTAATTCTGAAGCTGAATCGAAACATCAAGACATCTCACACCAAACTGCAAGCCGAGGTTGCCGAACGCAAAGCAGCCGAAGAAGCGCTGCGCTCATCCGAGGAAAAATCCCGCTTACTTTTAGAATCCGTCGGCGAAGGTATTTTTGGTGTAGACCTGGATGGAAAAGTGGCCTTTATTAATCCGGCGGCTAATCGAATGCTGGACTACGATCCAGAGGAGCTTATCGGCACAGAAATCCATGAGAAAATTCACCATTCTCATTCAGACGGATCGGCCTATCCGAAAAGCGAATGCCCCATGTATTTAACCCGTGTTGACGGCACCGACCATCACATTGCCGACGAGGTGCTTTGGCGAAGGGACGGTTCGTCGTTTCCTGTCGAATATACCAGCATGCCGATAAAGAAAGATGAGCAGGTCGTCGGTGTAGTTGTCGCCTTTATGGATATCACGGAACGAAAGAAAGCAGAGGAGGAGGCGGAACACGCCGCACTTCTAATTCGTGAAAAGGAAGCCCAATTGAGTACTGCCGTAAACAGTATGGTCGGTGGAATTTTCATGATCGATAAAAACCTTGATTTTCAACTCACCAACGAACAATTTCACGAATTATATGATTTTCCCATGACGCTGGGAAAAAAAGGAATGCCGCTTGCGAATTTATTGCGTATACGTGCCGAGCGGGGGGACTATGGCCCGGGTGATCCGGCAGCGTTGGTGTCAAAACGTCTTGAAATGTATAAAGATCCCACGCAAGCCAAACAAATTACAATTTATGAAGATAAAGTACCTGGCAATAGAATCACGGAAGTATATCGTGCACCAACGCAAGATGGTGGATTTGTGTTTGTCATCAACGAAATTACGGAGCGAAAAAAAGCAGAAGATGAACTGAGAATTGCCAAAGAAACTGCCATTGAGGCAACAAAAGCAAAGAGTGAATTTCTTGCGAACATGAGCCATGAAATTCGCACCCCCATGAATGCCATTATCGGAATGGCGCATTTAGCCCTGAAAACCGATCTTACGGCCAAGCAACGCGACTACCTCAAGAAAGTAGATAGCTCCGCCAAGTCCCTGTTGGGGATTATCAATGACATCCTGGATTTTTCAAAGATTGAAGCCGACAAACTGGACATGGAGTCCGTGGATTTCCAATTGGAGGATACACTGGATAATATCTCGACGCTGGTGGGTATCAAAACTCAGGAAAAGGGGCTGGAGCTGCTTTTTAAGACTGATCCATCCGTGCCCACGGCACTTGTCGGTGATCCCCTGCGCCTGGGGCAAATTCTGATCAATTTATCGAACAACGCCGTCAAATTTACAGATTCGGGGGAGATCATCGTCTCCGCCGAATTGGTCAAAAAAGACAAAGAACAAGTCACCTTGAAATTTTCGGTTCAGGATACGGGTGTTGGCATGACTGCGGAACAAGCAGCCAAACTTTTTCAACCATTTATGCAAGCAGACTCCTCTACCACCCGCAAATATGGCGGCACCGGATTGGGACTGACGATCAGCAGGCGGCTGGCAGAGATGATGGGTGGCGAAATTTGGGTGGAAAGCGAGCCGGGTCACGGCAGTACCTTCAGTTTTACCGCCAACTTCGGCTTGGGAAAAGAGAAGGCCAAGAAACAATTTAGGCCCGTATCCGAACTGCGCGGCATGAAAGTTTTGGTGGTCGACGACAACGCCACATCAAGGGACATTTTACAGGAGATGCTGGAATCTTTTACTTTTGAGGTCAGCGTTGCAGCATCAGGACCGGAGGGAATTACAGAACTTGAGAATGCAAAGGAAGATAGACCTTTCGAGTTGGTTGTTATGGATTGGAAGATGCCGGGTATGGATGGCATCGAGGCATCCAGGCAGATTAAAAACCATGAGGGTTTGATCAAAATCCCGGCCATCGTTTTGGTGACTGCTTATGGCCGTGAAGAGATTATGCAGCAGGCAGAGGAGGTGGGACTCGAAGGTTTTCTCCTTAAACCGGTCAATCCATCGATGCTTTTTGACACCATCATACAGGCGTTTGGCGAAGCGGCCCCCGAAACCTCGCGGGTGGTGCAAAGGCATGAACAAAAAGTACAAGAATTAGAACATATTCGAGGGGCAAATATACTATTGGTGGAAGATAATGAGATCAACCAACAGGTGGCCAGGGAAATTCTTGAGAATGCCGGCCTGAAAATTACCTTGGCCAATGACGGCCAGGAGGCCGTCAACGCCGTAAAGGAAAATGAATATGATGCCGTTCTCATGGATATCCAGATGCCGGTAATGGATGGGTACACCGCTACGCGGGAAATTCGGAAGCAGGAAGAAGAGAAGCTCAAAGCTCAAAGCAGGATGAAGAGAAGCTCAATGCTCAAAGCTCAAAGCTCAAAGCAGGAAGAAGAAAAGCTCAAAGCTCAAAGCTCAAAGCTCAAAGGAAAGGATTCCGATAAACTTTCAGCTTTCAGCTTTGAGCATTCAGCTCGAGCGAAGCGAGTTCCTATCATTGCCATGACGGCCCATGCCATGGCCGGTGACGAAGAGAAAAGTTTGAATGCCGGCATGAACGGCCATGTGACCAAACCCATTGACCCCGACCAGCTGTTTTCAACTCTTCAGAAATGGATAAAACCAGGAGAGAAACGAGCCCAAGCCCAACCACTGGAAATTACCGTCAATGACCCCAAGGTTGTTCAAGCGATATCGGAAGAAGAGCAACTGCCGGAAACTTTGCCGGGCTTTGATTTAAGTGATGGATTGAGACGTTTGCAGGGAAATAAAACGCTTTATCGGAAGTTGCTCACAAATTTTGCTGCAGACTACAATGATGCCGCCAACGACATCCGTACCGCCCTTGATACAGAAGATTTTAAACATGCACACAGCCTGATCCATAACCTCAAAGGGTTGGCCGGTAATCTGGCGGCCACGGAGCTGCAGGCTGCCGCTGCGAACTTGGAGAATCTCGTCAAAGGCGTTGAAAAGAAAACTCCTCCAGCCAAGGAGTTGAATTTGAAATTCTCGGATCTTGAAAATATCCTCAAACAAGCCCTCGATTCAGCTCAAAGGCTCGGTGGCTCCGCTGAAGAAAACGTTTGCAAATTATCTAATGAAGAGTTTGCAGCTATCCCTTCTGAACTTGCTCAGGATATTGCCAAACGTATACGAGATGCCGGTGAGATGGGGGATGTCACGACCTTAAATGCTATTGCAGAGGAAATTAAGGCGCATTCAGATTCATGCATGCCCCTAAGCAAACAGATTGTTCAGATGGTGGAGGACTTTGAGTTTGATGGGATTCAAAAATTAGCGGATGAACTGGATGCATGCTGATAATCCAGATTTTTTGGTTGCTTGATAAAACTTGGGTTTCTGAAAAATTGGTGTCAAATCTTGATTATTGAAGGACACTGAATCAGGCTGTTAGCAGAAATATTGAAAGATTCCCATCGGATTTCATGTTTACACTCAGCCGTGATGAGATAATGGGGATATCACAAACTGTGATATCCTCCAAAATCAAGTTCTCAAAAAATGTTCGTGCTTTCACGGAGGAGGGTGTAGCAATGCTGTCGAGCGTGTTGAGAAGCAAGCGGGCAATCCAAGTTAATATTCAGATCATGAGAGCGTTTACTCTGCTCCACAGCATGCTTGCCACCCACAAAGATTTGAAACGTAAGATCGAAATTATGGAACAAAAATACGATGAACAATTTCGGATCGTATTCGAAGCCATTTCACAGCTTATCGAGGAGAATGAGAGGCCAGGGAAGAAGATCGGTTATATAAAGGAAGGCCAGACCAAATACGGCAAGCGCAGCCGTAGAAATTGAAAAATCAAAGGGAAACTTTTAATCCTAGACAAGGGTGTTAAAACAATATTAGAATAACAATAAAAAATCAGTTGCTTAAGCATGAGAAAGCCCCTATAAAACGGCTAAATTTCGACCAAAAAATTTACCGAAAGGAGACTTTCTCATGCATCACAA